>Ga0302286_10000008_pt1 | contig 224767 bp, 211 predicted proteins | sample III_Fen_E2_3_FD_198765 | JGI IMG/M metagenome (GOLD analysis project Ga0302286, IMG submission 198765) | Peat permafrost microbial communities from Stordalen Mire near Abisko, Sweden - III_Fen_E2_3 | ecosystem: Environmental > Terrestrial > Soil > Wetlands > Permafrost | place: Sweden...
AAAAAACAATTATAATCAAAAAGTTCATTATAAATATTTATTTTTCGATGTAAAAAATCAATATGTCTTTGTTGACCGTATTTTTTATATGACAAAATCCTCCACATCGCTTATTTGCGTCTGCAGGAGATTAAAAATATCTATATCTAAGCAGTTGTATAATAAGCAATACTCTCTTTTATCAGACTTTATTGTCTTTGTATTTAACGACAAATTTAATATAGTCATAAGGTGCAGCGATAACATTCCGCAGGCTGTAAACGATAGCGGAAGAAGCCTAATGGCATCGCCCAACTTCCACCAAGTCATATCCGTCTAGCCTCAGATGGAAAAATACTGCACTAGCGAAATACGTTTGGTATGAGCCAAAAGTAATAATGCGCAGCGATAATGAGGCGCAGCTGCAAACAATAGCAAAAGAAGCGTTAAGCGCAGCGACCGAGAGAAGCGTTAAGGAAAAAAGGCGTTCAAGTGAAGCGCAGCGGAAGGCGTTCTTTTTTTTAGCTTCTCGACCGAGCGTAGTAGCTTCTTCGCGTGTTTGCGTTTTTCTTTGTTACTTTACTTTGTACTCGCAAAGAAAGTAAGCTATTTCTCACGAAGAAAGTAAGAATACTTTCCCAATATAAAAAAACAGATATTAAAATAAATCAGAAATTGCTTGGTAAATTCAATAGAAAACATCACTACTTAACTTTTCTGAGATAATCCTCAAAGCTATCACACTTTATAGTATTACCATTTTTTGCATCACGAATAGCTTCTAATGTCTTTTCATTAGCTTCAGACACATTCTTATTTACAGATATGTGTGTCACACCTTTTAACATCTTGATTGCTTTCTTTAAGTCAGGAAGCAATCTAGAATCATCTATCGTTACTACAAGTTGAGCCATTTTCCAAATTATTTATTTCCAAATATAAGTATAAATCCATAAACGACCAAATTCTACAACGATAATTTATATAAAATAACGTAAGTCATAATGAAAACGCCTCGTAACCAGCAGACAATAGCAATTCAAAATTACTAATTACACATTAGGTTATATAAAACTAGGTGTAACGCCGATAATACGCAACTCAAATGAGGCGCAGCGATAACACTCCGCAGGCTGCAAACAATAGCGGAAGAAGCGTTTGGCGAGCGACCGAGTGAATCGTTAAGGAAAAAAGGCGTTCAAGTGAAGCGTAGCGTAAGGCGTTCTTTTTTCTAGAGTCACGACCGAGCGGAGTAGCTTCTGAGCGTGTTTGCGTTTTTCTTTGTTACTTTATTTGTACTCACAAAGCAAAGTAAATACCTCGCAGGGACAATGAGGCGCAGGCTGCAAACAATAGCAGAAGAAGCGTTAGGCGCAGCGACCGAGAGAAGCGTTAAGGAAAAAAGGCGTTCAAGTGTAGCGAAGCGGAAGGCGTTCTTTTTTCTAGCTTCTCGACCAAGCGGAGTAGCTTCTGAGCGTGTTTGCGTTTTTCTTTGTTACTTTACTTTGTACTCACAAAGAAAGTAAGCTATACTCACAAAGAAAGTAAGCTATACTCACATAGAAAGTAAATATCCCCTTTACAAGAAAATAAATTGAATTCAAAAATAAAGTAAATGAAATTTAACTTTATTTCCCCCAAAACTATTACTTTTGCATTCATTAATATTCCAAACAATGGAATCATTAAAAAATAAACAGATTGGAGGTTAAGTTGAATGATAGTAAAATAAAGAATAGACTGTTTTTTGAACTCCTGAAGGTGTCATTAACTGATACCAACAGACTCTCTAGAGTTTACTCTAATGAAGAATGGAGGGACGCTTATACAATGGCTCAAAACCAAAGCCTAACAGGTGTCTTATTGGAAGGAGTCAACAAACTCGAATCTGACCAAAAACCCTTTTATGAACTTAAGATAGAATGGATTCTTACTGTCGAAAGAATCAAAAAAAGTAATACCTATCTCAATAGTAAAGCCGTAGAACTGACAGAGATGCTAGCCAAAAGGGGCATGAGGTCGTGTATTCTAAAAGGGCAAGGCATTGGTTTGTATTACCCGGATCCGATGGTACGATGTCCTGGAGATATTGATGCTTGGGTAGACTCCGACAGAAGGACGATAGTACAGTTAGTTCGGGAAAAGTTCCCGAACGAAGATATCGTTTATCACCATGCAGAATATCCGATATTTGATGATGTGGAAGTAGAACTACATTTCACCCCTTCGTGGATGTGTTCCTACTGGCACAATCGGAGACTGCAACATATCTTTGCAGATATGAAAGCTCAACAGTTTACCAACCTCGTTCTACTTCCTTACACAGATAAAAAAGTGTCTGTACCAACAAGAGAGTTTAACATGCTGTTTATTCTATCACATATCTATAGACATCTATTCTCAGAGGGTATTGGCATGAGACAACTTGTGGATTACTATTACGTTCTCAGACAGTGTGAAGATAAAGGAGAGAGGGAGAGAGTGGTCAAACGACTAAAGTCTTTGGGAATGATGAGATTTACCAGAGGGGTAATGTTCATCATGAAGGAGATCTTTGGCCTTGAGGATAAATATTTGCTCACAGAACCAAACGAAAAAGATGGTACATTCCTATTGAATGAAATCATGAGATCAGGGAATTTTGGTATTCTTGCCCCAGTCATCAATTACCGAAATAAGCTTAAGAAACTCTGGTTCGCATTAAAACGTAATGCCCGTTTCATAACCTATTATCCGAGTGAATCCATTTGGAATGTGTTTTTTAGAATCTGGCAATATTTTTGGAGGTGGAAGAACGGATATTTTAAACGCCCCTAAAATATCCTTTTGGCTCAACTGAGCCTTAAAAATGATAATACAATAATACTTAATGTAATACACCCTATATCCATTAAGTAAAATAAAAATAAGGCGCAACCAATCAAGGTACAACCCAAATAATGCGAAGCGAAAATGAGGCTAAGCGAAAATAATGCGCAGCCCCCAATGAGGCGCCAGCTGCAAACAATAGCGGAAGAAGCGTTTGGCGAGCGACCGAGTGAATCGTTAAGGAAAAAAGGCGTTCAAGTGTAGCATAGCGGAAGGCGTTCTTTTTTCTAGAGTCACGACCGAGCGGAGTAGCTTCTGAGCGTGTTTGCGTTTTTCTTTGTTACTTTTCTTTGTACTCACAAAGAAATGCAAAAGAAATCACAACGATGTATTTAGAATAATAAGGTGCAACCCAATGAGGCGCTAGCGACAATGAGGTGCAACTGCAAACAATAGCGGAAGAAGCGTTTGGCGAGCGACCGAGTGAATCGTTAAGGAAAAAAGGCGTTCAAGTGAAGCGCAGCGTAAGGCGTTCTTTTTTCTAGAGTCACGACCGAACGGAGTAGCTTCTGAGTGTGTTTGCGTTTTTCTTTGTTACTTTCTTTGTACTCACAAAGAAATGCAAAAGAAATCACAACGATGTATTTAGAATAATAAGGTGCAACCCAATGAGGCGCTAGCGACAATGAGGTGCAACTGCAAACGATAGCGGAAGAAGCGTTTGGCGAGCGACCGAGTGAATCGTTAAGGAAAAAAGGCGTTCAAGTGCAGCGAAGCGTAAGGCGTTCTTTTTTCTAGAGTCACGACCGAGCGGAGTAGCTTCTGAGCGTGTTTGCGTTTTTCTTTGTTACTATTCTTTGTACTCACAAAGAAAGTAAGTTATATTCTCACAAAGCAAAGTAAAAAGTACCTCACAAAGAAAAGTAAAACTAATCCCCTAAAAGAAAGAGCTTCACATTTAATAAGAGGAGGCTCTCTCGAATTTATTAGCCCCTTCTTTCCCCAAGTCAAACTGTACACCAACATGGAAATCAAAAAATCCATTACATCCCGTACTTACGCTCATACCTGTACCAGAACCACCACCCGTAAAATCACTTGTCGTTACTTGATATGCCATATCACCATAGATACTCAGCTTCTCTTTTAGTCGATATGTACATCCAAAACCGGCACCTACCATTGGTGAGTTGTTCCCAATAGCTAAGTTAGAAATAATTCCTGCACGTGGGAATACAACGATGTTCCACTTACGTGATTCGTCGTAACCAGATATGATATTACTAAGACTCAACTGCACATCACCATATACAGCAATGTATCCTCCTTCATCCATATTGGTGTTGTTTCGTCCAAATGGAGCAACCCATTCTAGATCATTGTTCTTGAAAAGAGGAAATCCATTCTCCCAGTTCACCCTCATGCGAAGACCAATCTCTGGTGAGAACCACTTTCCTGCTGCGACATCCAGTCCAAAAGTCTTTCCTTTTGGAAATACCTTCGAGAAATCATACTTATAAGGATTCTGCAAGGACATATCTAGTCCCACCTGTACATACCAGTTGCTCCAAAAAGAGTTGGTGATAACTCCATTTTCTTTATTCTGTTCTGTGGACGTTTGTGCATAAGATTCCACAACACCCCATAACATTAAAAACAATACTAGCAATATCTTTTTCATAATAATGTATTATATGAATCATTACTCCGCTTTGGTAGTATTCTCTGTTACCACTCTCTTAAATGTACTTTTCCCTAAGTTCACCTGTAGCCCAACGTTGATATCAAAATAGCCATTGCTATTCTTACCTAATCCGGTGCTTTTATCTCCTGTAAATCCACTTGACACCATGTTATAAGCCACATCCAAATATATTTTCAAATGTTTGTTCAGTTGGAAAGTATTACCTATGCCGAGCCCTACTAGTGGAGAACCTTTGGACACTCCAAAATTGTATACTATACCAGCACGGGGATAAACCTGAAAATTCCACAATCGTGTTTCGTTGTATCCGTAGAACAGATTGTGTATATCAAACTGTATATCACCTACTACAGATAGATACCCCCCCCTGTCCATGTTTACCCCACTTTGATAGAAAGGAGCCAACCAGGCTGCGTGGTCATTTTCAAAGAGTCTGATACCATTCTCCCAGTTCACCTTTGCTCGCAGTCCCAATCCCGAAGTAAACCAGCGTCCTACAGCTGCATCCACTCCAAATGTTTTTCCGTTTGGAAACACATCGCTGAAATTATGTCCATAAGGATTCTGCAATGACATATCCAGTCCCACCTGCACATACCAATTACTCCAAAACGAATTAGTTACAACCGAATAATTAAAAGGTTCTTTTGATTGCGACTGCGCATTTGATATCCTAATCAATAAAAAAGTAAATATCAGTATAATGCTGATTTTTTTATATGTTATATATTTTAATATCATAAACCATGGCTATTAATTATGTATTTTATAGTATAGAAAAATTATGATACAGTATTGAGATAGTTAACTTTTTGTAATACTTACCAATTTTATTTGTTTTCCAATAATGACTTGAAAAATTTTTCATGTTCATCTACAAGCTTTTCCCATGAATACTCATTACGTATTTCATTTAAATTGTTAGTCGTAAATTTTTTTTTATTTAGAATAGCTATATTATTTATATTATTCAAGATCTCAGTTACATTAATTGTAGATGGATAATAAATCGCATTTTCTTTCAACACAGCCCTGTTAAATATATTATCATGAGCGAGAATAAAACAATCAGAAGCCATAGCTTCTAATAAAGAAGGATTAGTTCCTCCTACACTATGTCCATGAAAATAAGCATAAGAAAAATATCTTATAGAATTTAACTTATCGAAGTCGTAAATACCACCTACAAATCTAATCGACTTTTTATTACCATATTTAGCAATTAGCTCTTTACCATGGGGGGTATTCGTTTTACCTACAATAATTAAAGGTTTCCGTCCATTTTCTTTTGAGGCAATATAGCCATCTATAGCCATTGCTATATTATTTTCAGGTTCAAGACGTGCCACAAGTAAATAGTAATTCTCTGGTTTTAAATTATATTCTTTCAAAATTTCGACATCATAATTATTATGAATGTCAGCGCCATAAGTAAGAAATTTACTCTCCTTATTATACTTTTCTTTATAATAATCATGTATACCCATATTATCGGCAATTAGATGATGACTATGTTTTACGGCCATACGCTCTTCCCAAAAAACGAATTTACGAATCCATTTATTAAATTTCGTGCGCTTATATTCCAAACCGTCCATGTTTGTAACTACAATAGGTCCTTTCACTTTTTTTATATCAAACCATATAAAAGCAGGTATTATACTCGTATATCCAGCTTCATATATAATATCAAAATCCTCTCGTTTTAATGCATCCTTCAAAGACATGAAATCATAGAAGAAGGAACCTATAGAACCCCCCATCCAAGCTTCTGGACTATAAATGTGTTTTATCTTAACGCCCTTATATTCTTTATTCTGATATGGATGATAATGAGGACTATACACGGTTACTTCATGACCCCGTTTTACCAATCCTATAGAAATATATTCTGTAAATTGTTCAAAGCCTCCATAATTATTTGGAATACCCCGAACGCTAATAAATGCTATTTTCATATATCTTTATTTTCTAGCACGCAGTCAAACACCTTTATCAATTCCTTATAGTGAGTCTCTATAGAAAATTTGCTGTCAACAAGTGTTGCCGCATTCTTTCCCATTCGCCTAGCTTCATTTGGATTTTTAAATAAATATTCTATTTTTGATTTTAAATCTCCTGCATTTTTACACTCAAATAGAAGTCCTGTCTTATTATCTTCTATATTTTCCGCTAGACTTCCAATATTAGATGCAATAATGCATTTATTCATAGCAAAACTTTCAATTAAAGTATTAGGCAGATTATCATACCATTCTGAAGGTATAATTGTAAATAAACATTTAGATAGATAATTCTGAATGTTATTAAAGTCCATCTTACCCAGAAACTCAATATTATGCTGTTTATCTTTTAAAAATAACTTTAATTCTGTAAGATAATCTTTACTAGTATAACCTATAATTTTTAGTTTATAAGGTGAGTTAATAAAGCCTTTTAATAATGTCATGATACCTTTGTCGGGATCTACCCTACCTACATATACAGCATAATCTCCCCATTCAATATTAATATCGTTTTTTAAATTTGACTTATTAAATAATGTAGGAACAAAATGCAACTTATCTTTTTTATAGCCAGCATCTATAAATTTAGACATTGTAAATGCTGATGGAAAAACATAAGCAGCTGTCTTCTTCTCTGTTTTACGCCATTTTTGTATAGTTAAAGCAAATGTTTTGATACAAGAATATATAATCGAATTGTATATACATCTTTCTTTTAATGCTTTGTATTTTGATTCATATAAACACTTATCACACAAACATCTTTTTTTTTGGTTATACATCATACTGCATGGTACAACAAGGGAGTAGTCTGATATTCTATGTACAATAGGTATTCCAACTTCATATGCTGCATCTACTATACTACAAGACATTTTGTTTTGAAAATATAAAATATATACAATATCTGGTTTGTATTTAGTAAGAAATATCTTGAACGATTTTTTTGCCTCAGGTGAATAAATCATACGTGTAAACCCTTTATATATAGTAGATAATGAACTTTTTTTTATGTCACTGAAATATACTTCATCCCCTTTCCCAATTGGCGATAAAAATTCCTTTTCATAAGGAGTATTAGTGTTCAGTTTATGTTGTATACTATAAGGAATGACCTCATGACCATTATTTTCTAATATTTCTTTAATATTGAACATATATCTTTCTGGTCCACCAGAGAAGAAATACCGATAGTTTACTAAACAAATTTTCATTTTATTATAGGAACAGCTTTCCTTTTTTACCCAAATACGCTATATCTTTTGCTAATCTAGTCCAAGAGAATTGTTTTTCTCCATAATGATAGGACTCTTCACTCATCGATTTATATAAATCGGTATTTTTATAAAGAAGGTCGAGTTTGCTTAATAAATCTTCTTTGGTATTCTCAATAAAATAGCCTGTTCTTCCTTCTACTACATAAGGCCTCATTCCTGCTGATTTTGTACAAATAATTGGCTTGTGAAGATTCATAGCAGCAATAGACATAAGATGCCCTGCTGAGATTGTTTTATCCTTTAACGGTATGATAAACACATAGGATTTACCTAGCAACTTTCGCATTTCATCACCATAACATTTTCTTACAATGGTAATATTATCCTCATTTGGATCTGAAACCATATCATCAGCAATAACTAGATGGTAACTTGTACTCTTAATCGAATTAATTAAAAAATTAAAATCTCTATGACTATAACCAGCAGAAAATATATATTTTGAGGGCTCAGGTGAAAAATCTATTTCTGTTATTTTGTCTGCTGCCACTTTCATAAAGTGATATTTATCTTTCTTTATTCCAAAAATACCTTGATATTGTTTAATTTCTTGTTCCGAAAAGCAGATTACTGCATCTATATATTTGTCATACATCGCAAAACGCATAAATTTCTCATATATGGATCCAATAAAGCCCTTTTTTCTTTTATAAATAAAGGTGAGAATTATTAGATTTGATGTTTTTTTGACAAAAAATAAGTGACAAAAGAAAGCAAAAAAAATTCCATGAAATTGTTGCCATGCAACAATATTTGAAATTACTTTTCTACGTTTGAATAAATTGAAACCTACTTTAATATATTTAACATATCGTATCAGTTCATTGATATGTGATCGATGAGGATTATGGCTAGGTAATCCTTCTGCTTTCCAATTCAAACCGGTATTTGCAGATAAAGTTATCGAAAAAATATTCTTGTTGTCTTTAACAACAGAATCCATGCTTAAAATGTTTTCCTTTTTTATCATAATTATAATCCCATAAATTCTATGATACCTTTTTCTAGAGTTACTTTTGGACTCCATTTAGGTAAAATATTTCCTATATATGGTTTCATAACTTCCCTTTCTCGATATGCACGCCCCCCCCAATTAATATCTAATTTTTGGTGAGTAACATCTTCAAATATTTTTGATAGTTGTTTAAGTGTATATTGTTTTCCTGAAGATAGAACATATTCAGAAGCTGTATTTCTATTATTACAATGCAATCTTTCTATTAAACACGTAAATCCAGATATTACATCATCTATGTAAAGAATATCTAGTTTTTGCTCACCTAAAGACATATCTAGTGAGACCCTTGTTTCTGCATTTTTTTTTAATAAAGCGAATATTTTATTTCGAGTATCATTTGGACCATAAGTATCACAGAGTTTTAATGTGCAAAATTTTAATTTAGATGTTTCTATATAAAATTTTGCCAAATCCATGAACGCCTGTTTTGTTGCTGCATAAAGATTAACAGGGTTATATTCATCTGATTTGTCTGGAACATTATAATTCTGCCAAATTGTTCCTGTATTCAAAAACCATTTTACTTTGGCTTTTACAGATGCTTCTAATAAAGCAGTCCCTAAATAAATATTTGATAATACTAAATCCTTTGTTTGCTGACTCTGATGCTGTGCTATGTAGAGTGAAGCAAGATGAATTAGTCCTTCAATACGGTTTTCTATTAAGTAATTTGATAGTTCCTCAATATTATCATTAAATACAAAAACATCTTTTACATTATGTTTTTCAATTTTTGTAGTTGGTCTTATTAAAACATGTATTATATTACTATATGATAACATTTTAATTAAGTTTTTTCCAACAAAGCCCGTAGCTCCTGTGATTAGTATATTCATATTAAAAAAGGTGATTTAAATTCGGATAAATTCGGAAATGTAAGATCTCTGCCTGATACTATTGGATTAATTATGCCCCAATCAAAATCAATAGAATCTTGAGCAATTCCATAGTCATTTTCTTTGTCATAACATGATGTTTGACTATAGTTTACAATACTATTATCTTCTAATGTTAAGAATCCATGGGCAAATCCCTTGGGAATATATAGATATTGGGCCTTACTTTGTTCAAGTTCTATTGAAAAGCACTTTCCATATGTTGATTTTTTTTTTCTGATATCGACGACAACATCTAAAATCCTTCCTAAACTGCAATAAACTAACTTAACATGATCTGCTGGTGGAATCTGGAAATGCATTCCTCTTCGCACTCCCTTTTTATTGATTGAATAGTAAAACTCCTTAAAATCTGTTTCGAGGTTATTTTGCTTGAAGAAATCATAATTAAATAATTTTTGGAAACAACCTCGATTGTCTTCAAAATTATCCGTTTCAACTATTAATAATCCATCAAATGGTGTCTTAATTATTTTCATCTCGATACATATGTTTGAATTTGTTCAACACAAAGATTATATACTTCTTCATTATTATATCTCTTATACCAATCGGTAACCATTGCAATACACTGATCTAGATTCATCCTTGGCTCCCATCCTAATTTGAACTTAGCCTTGCTTATATCAAGCATCAAGAGTTTTGCTTCGTGTAATGCATTCGAATCTGATATATCTTTCAGTTCACCTTTGCCATAGTTAGATATTAGTTTTGTGGCAACATCCCAAACATTTGATATTGATTCAGCTCGTGGTCCGAAGTTCCAGCTTTCACAATATTTTGTTGGTTCATTCCACATCATTGATGCTAAATGCATATATCCACTTAGAGGTTCTAATACATGTTGCCATGGGCGGATTGCTTTTGGGGAACGAATTTCAATTGTTTTATTTGCTTCTATTGCCCTTATACAGTCTGGAATTATTCTATCTAAAGCCCAATCACCACCGCCTATCACATTACCTGCTCTTACACTGGCAATACTCTTGCCATGCTTTGAATACTCATCGGGATTGAAAAAGCTTCTTCTCCAACTCTGTATTGCTATTTCAGCTGCACCTTTACTACTTGAATATGGATCAAAACCACCCATAGGTTCATTTTCGCGATATCCCCACATTTGTTCTTTGTTCTCATAGCATTTGTCTGTAGTTATCATTACTCCAACTTTTACACTGTTTGTTGAACGAATAGATTCCATAATGTTGATGGTTCCCATTACATTTGTTTCGTATGTCTCAACAGGTATCTCATAACTAAGACGTACAAGTGGTTGAGCTGCAAGATGGAATACAATTTCAGGTTGATATTCATTGAATAATTCTTTCATGCGTAAACCATTGCGTATGTCTGCACGTATGTTTGCCTTTATCTTACTTCCTATACCAGATAGTACATAATTATCTTTATCAGAATATGGATCATTAGCAACTCCTATTACTTCCGCACCAAGTTCATTGAGCCATATAGCAAGCCAGGAACCTTTAAAACCTGTATGACCTGTAACTAATACTCGCTTTTCTTTATAGAAATTATTAAATATGTCTACCATAATTACCAAACCTTCCAAGGTGCTTTATTTTCAGCCAATAATATTTCTAGTTTTTCTTTATCTCGCATAGTATCCATACATTGCCAGAATCCGTAATGTTTATAGCAAGAAAGATTGCCTTCATTTGCAAGAGCTTCTAAGGGAGCATGCTCAAACATTACATCTTCTTTAATATAGTCAATTACTTTTGGTTCAAGAACCATAAAGCCACCATTTATCCAGCCTATGTCGTCTTTACTCTTTTCTCTGAATGAGCTAATCTTATTACCTTTCATGTCCATCACTCCGAAACGTCCTTCTGGTAATACACCAGTAAGAGTTGCTAGTGTTCCTGTTTTCTTGTGAAATTCTATTGATGCATTTATATCTACATCAGATACTCCATCTCCGTAAGTCATGAGGAATAGTTCATCAGGATTAAGAAATTTCTTTATTTTTTTAATTCGTCCGCCAGTAAGAGTTTTTAATCCAGTATCTACAACTGTTACTTTCCAATTTTCAGCATGGTTACGATGGACAGTAATATTACCATTATTTGCAAAATCAAATGTCACATCACTATTGTATATATAGTAATTAGCAAAGAATTCTTTTATTACTTGTTGTTTGTATCCTCCACATATAATAAATTCATTATGACCGAAATGCGAATACCATTTCATAATATGCCATAGGATGGGATATCCCCCAATCTCTATCATTGGCTTTGGTTTAAACTGGCTTTCCTCGCTAATGCGAGTACCAAATCCACCTGCTAACAATACTACTTTCATTAACAATTAATAATTAGGAGTTATTTGGATGCTACGAATTCTTTGATTGTTGTAATCATATATTGCAACTTCTCTTTTGTCATTCCTGGATATACACCTATCCAAAAACTATCAGTCATTATACTGTCTGTAACTGGTAGCTCGTTGCCAATGATACGGTAATCCTTGTTTAACTCATACTGTTCGAAAGCAGGATGCTTAATGAGATTACCTGCAAATAGATTACGAGTCTGTACTTTATGATCTTCTAGATATTGTGTAAGTTCGTTACGTGTGTATCCAGCACTTTTCTTTACTGTAATAAAGAAACCAAACCAACTTGGTTTGCTGTTCTTCTGTGGTTCAGGGAGTAGCAATCCTTTTATTCCTTCCAAGCCTTTATGAAGTATATCAAAATTTTGTCTGCGTCTTGCTACTATATCATCCAATTTATCAAGTTGTGCACATCCTATTGCAGCTTGAAGATCTGTTGCCTTAAGGTTATATCCCATATGGCTGTAAACATACTTATGGTCATAACCAATTGGCAATTGTCCGAACTGTTTTGTAAAACGGCATCCACATGTGTTGTCAACACCACCTAAACACCAGCAGTCACGTCCCCAGTCACGAAAGCTCTTTATGTATTTATCTAGTTCAGAATTATTAGTATATACAGCTCCACCTTCTCCCATCGTCATGTGGTGTGGTGGATAGAAAGATGACGTACCAATATCGCCAATAGTCCCTGTTTTTTTCCACTCACCATCTATGAGATATTCAGCCCCCAAAGCATCACAGTTATCCTCTACCAGCCATATATTATATTTTTTGCAGAAATTAACCACAGCTTGAATATTGAATGGATTACCCAAGGTATGAGCAATCATTACTGCTTTTGTCTTTGAACTATATGCAGCTTCCAACTGAGTTATATCTATATTTGATTCCTCAACATTCATATCCACAAATACAGGCACAGCATTATACTGTAGTATGGCAGAAACCGTTGTTGGAAAACCTGCAGCTACTGTAATTACTTCATCTCCACGTTTAATAGCACGTTCGCCCAGTTCTTGAGAAGTAAGAGCACTGAATGCGAGTAGATTTGCAGATGAACCAGAGTTACACAATGAGCAATACTTCATACCAAGCCATTTAGCAAATCGAGTCTCAAATTTATGTGCCCATGGACCGGCTGTCAGCCAAAAGTCCAAAGAAGAGTCCACAAGATTCACCATCTCCTCTGCATCGAAGTAACGACCACCATAGTTCACTTTTGTTATACCAGGTATGAAATTTTGCTTTATGTCATGAACCTCTTTGTAGTATTCACGAGTTAACTCAAGAATTTGAGCTTTCAATTTTTCTTTCTTCATAATCTATATTGTTAATTATTTTCATATTAGAGCATCCCATTTACAATAATAGAGTGGGTGAGTTGTATTTATAAATATATTATTACTCTTTTGTTATATATTCTATAAGAAGATCTAAATCGGTTATTTGTCTTTTCCTTATCTTTAAATATTGTTCATAACCTCTTTGCGCATATTCATCATGTCTTTCTTCTTGCATCATTATTAACATTCTATTCATAATTTCCTCTATAGAAAGTGGATTGAAATATAAAACACCACCTTCAAATAATTCTGATATGGATGAAAAGGGCGAAGCTATAACAGGTGTCTTATATTGAAGTGCTTCTAATGGGGGATAGCCGAAACCTTCGTTTAAAGATGGATAAACCAGAAGAAAAGCATTTGCATAAAGTTCTTCTAATTCATAATCGTCAACATAATCCATAAAATCAATATATGATGGATTTTGGATTTTATAGTGAAAATTTTCTGCACAACAACCTGTAATTTTTAATCTGACATTTTTCAATAATCCTGCGGACACAAGACGATCAAATGCAATAATTCCACGCAAGTTGTTTTTTTCCCATCTATTTCCACTTACCAATAAAAAATATTTCTGAATTTGCTCATTTATTCTAATTTCTTTATTTGATGATGTATTTGGACTAAAAAAGATTTTTATATCTTTCTTTGTTGTTGGAAAATAAGACTTAATTGCAAAATAAGAATGTTCTGATACTGTGATTAGTTTAATGCTATTTGTTAAATAGTTTTTATCATAGTGTTCATGCTGTTTATTCAAATATCTATTTCGAAATACTTTCTTTAGTAAAAATGTTATTTTTTCCTTGAAGCTTGATCTATACATAAAGAAAAACCAATCATAATATGTTTCAAAAGCTCTTAACCCATGAATAGTTCCAAAAACGTCACAACCATTTATGTTAACAATGGAATGAGGAAGAGCTGAATATATCCTATTGACTTTGTATTTGTTTACAATTTCTTGTATTGATATTTCAGCTACGTCGTATAATGGAATATTACATATATTAAATTTTTCAGAAACTTTTGGATTTAACCATTTCCTTGAATCGTAAAAACAAGAAAATCCAATGCCTAAATCAATCATTCTGAAAAAAATAATCTCACAGTATCGTGCTCCCCCATGTCTTTTTCCAGAAGCATTAGGTTGTGAACATTCTATGTCAAATAATAAATTCATTATTTCTATATTTTATTTTTGTAATTAATATTCTTAGATTACTTAATTAATAAGTGGAAAAAACTTTTTATTTTAATTAATCTCTTTAAACCAATAGCTCGCTTTATAGTTAATTTAAATTCGTAAATATTTTTTATTAATCTTGTAGATCTATAGCTATCAAGTTCCTCTAAATATGTGTATATTTCGTTACCATAAATTATTTTTAAATACGATTTTCTTTCTTCTAAATAATAGTCCGTGTATTTAGAACTTGCACCATCCATTTGAAAATAGGCTATATCTGTATTTATATATTTACTTGAAACATGATTAAGTATAACACAATCGAAAAAAAACTTCCAATCAGATATTAATTTGTACTCTGTAGAATAAAGACCATATTTTTTAAATAAATTTAATTTAATGAAAGAAGCTTGATGAGGAAATGATTTAAAAATAAAATCCATAATATTAGGATTGTTCGACGTACAAGCTTTTACGCGCTCTTTATAGTGATTAAAACATCTTATAATGTTTCCATGAATAATGGCTTCTCCACTATAGTGGTCTAGAACCTCTTCAATAATAGAAGAATTAGTAAAGGTATCTCCTGAATTCATAAAGTTTAATAACACTCCACTAGCTTTCAAGATACCTTTGTTCATAGCATCGTAGATTCCATTGTCTGGCTCGGAAAAATAATATGAAATATTATTTTTATATTTCTCAATTATTTCTAAGGTGTTGTCTTTACTCCCTCCATCAATTATTATATATTCTATATTAGGATATGTTTGTGATATTACCGACTTTATAGTCTTTTCTATACAATAAGCGGAATTGTAACATACCGTTATTACTGTTACCTTTATGTCTTTCATTGTACTCCTTCTGAAATATCTCTATAAATATTGGACAATTTTTCTGCAGATTTGACCCATGAAAATTTTTTTAACCGATTTTTTCCTTTTATTATTAGATTCTGCCTATCACTATTACTCATGCTGAACACATCTTCTAATACTGTAGATAATTTTTTATCTTCATTGTCTGAATCAAAATATAAAGCACCATCTTTTGCAATTTCTGGAAAGCAGCTCTTCTTGTTTAATATAACTAAGCAATTCGCATTAAATGCCTCTAATATAGGTATTCCGAAACCTTCATATATACTAGGGTATACAAATGAAAATGCATGTACGTATAAATTATTTAATTCAGATGTGTTACAAAATAAATGAATAATTTTTTTTTCAATTCCTAGATTATTAAACATGAGTAATTCTTCTTTGGAAAATTCTTTGCCTGTACATACCATTTTGAATTCTTTGTGACTTCCTAGAAATATTGCTATTTGTCTTGTAAAATAGCTAAAATTCTTATATGCAATAGATCTGTCTCCAACATATAATATGTAAGGCCCTTCTATTATAGATTTTGTGTGATTGTCAACTTCTGATGGTACATATCCATGATAAATAACTTCAATTTTTTCTTCCGGAACATTCAAATAACGAATTATATCCTTTTTTGTATTTTCACTTACTGCAATAATCCGACTTGCTCTAGTGGCTTGTTTAATCTTCCCTCGAATTTGCTCCTTAGAAAAATTAAATATCTCAGGTGCCATATCATGAATGGTCATGACAAAAGGTTTTTTTAAATATGGCAAGAAATATGAGTCAAAAAATGTTGGATGAAAAATATCAAAATCATTATTTTCGACTTGTTTTAGAGAATAAATCATATTTATATTATAGGCAGTGGGGAATAATTTATATAGTCTTTTCTGAAGTATATAGTATAGATGCACTTTTTGGTTAAATTTTAGATAAGGGAAAAAATTATCTAGATTAAAAAATTCTTCCTCTATATTTACTAAATTACTTTCTAATAAATGAATATTATTACTTTCTTTAATCGAAATAGAATATCTTACATCGTTTGGTAGATTTTTGATTAATTGAACAAAGCAATTTGATACACCTCCATAATTTTGATATGAAAACGCCTGAAAATCATATAATATCTTCATTTTTATAAATAATATTGGAATATTTAACAATAAATACTAAGCTTAATATGAAAAAAGGATATACTAGAGGGTAATATAGATTATTATTACAAGTACCAATTAGGAAAAGGGAAAGAATAATTGTCCATTTCCCATTTTTTAAATTATCTTTTAGAAATGTATATGCAAACAATACTTCAAGATAAATCTTTAAACCACCTAAAATTAATCCAAATTGTTCTAGAATCATTAAAATTCCATTTTCTCCTGCAACTATTTTATTACCTCCTATTATCAAATTATATAAAGGTATAGAGAAAAAATATTGTATTGCAGTAAGACGAACTAATGAGCTCTCATCAGCAAACCCTTCACCTAATCTCCCTTCAAAAGATGAAAAATGAATTATTGCAGTAGTAAACAATATTATTATTATAATTATTGAAAATAATTTGTGCTTTCTATTATCTTCAATTGTCTTTTTTATCGTCGGTATTAATAGAATAATTGTAATAACAATTGCAGCTCTAGCATTAAAACAGAATAGGGATATTGTACCTAGAATTAAAAGTGGTAATTTATATTTTGAGATGCTGCTTTTAGTGTAAAATATTATAAATGCCATAAATGCCATAATATTTGCATTTGTCAGTGGATGCCCTAATAGAGAGAAAGAACGAAAGGAAGTATCTCCTTCTTCTTCAGATATATTCATTTGTTGTACTAAAATCTCATTATTGTAGTCTACCTCTAAAAGACGCTCTCCTGTTATTCTTTCAAAGATGCTAATTCCCGTATTTGCAATGAAAAATATAATAAAGAACCAATATATTGGTTTAATATATTTATATTCTCTATCACTTAGTGAAAAATATATTGTCAATGGGGCACACCAAGAACATACAGTTGATAGAGGTCTCTTCTGGATGTAGACAACAGAAATGAATACTACAATAAAATAAAGTAGCAACTTAATAAAATATTTATTTCTGCTTATTTCAGTAAAACTGCAAATAAATAGAAAGATAGTAGCAAAGACTAATGATTGACCTCTTAATGTCTCAGATAAAGGTAAAAATGACAAAGAGGAAAAAGATGACATCAAATTTAACAAAATGTAATAAATAAATACTAATTTTATCTGCATACATTGATTATAATTAAATATTTCTTAATAATTTTTTTCAACAATAACCAACTCCTTTTTAAAAGACCATCATTTTCTAATTTCTCACTTTTAATCCGCAGTAATTCCAATTCCAGATTTTGTAAAAAAAACTTTGGATATTTTATTGGATATATTGGCTTGGTCGGATAATTTGGCAATTCCGAGTTAAAATTATGAGTGGCATCATCACCAATACCAATATTTCTAGTTAGTGAATACATTGGTTGAATAGCAAAACCATCTTTATTCCACATCGAAAAAAGAAATTGATAATCCCATGATGAGAGAGAATCGTATTTTTTCTTTATCTTTTTGAATTTTTGTAAGTAGAAATCAATTGTTTTTGTTGGATAATTGTATGATTTGAGTCGTTCTTTAATTGTTTGCCTCGATACATTTTCTAACTTTAAATCAGTATCGCCCCATACTCTGCGCCAAGTTGCCCATCCCCATGAAGACGTTATTTTTGAAAAATAATATGAGTCACTATACTTTTTAGGAAATCCATTATAAAAATAGCTCCATCCTGATATAGATTGAATTCTATTGTCATCTCTATATCGTTGTAGCATCTCATCACAAAATCTATAAAAATCTAATATTGGGACAATATCATCCTCTAGAATAATACCTTCTGTCTCATTTTCAAAAAACCATGTTATTGCATCAAAAGGTCCTTTGCTACATCCAGCATTCTTTAATTGTTTGAAAAATTTGACATCACATGGCCAATCAACTTTTTTAAAGATCTCAAGCACCTGTTCACATTTATCTAACTCACCATTTTTGTTGGCTCTGGGAGCATCACTTGCCACATATAAACGTGGAGGTTGAGCTAAACGAACAGATTCAAATACTTTTTCTGTTGTTTCTGGTCTACAGAAAACTATCATTAAAATGGGTGATTTCATGCTTTTTTCTTGATATTTTTAAGAATGTAATTTATTTTATTTCTTTCATTCTGTGATAGCAATAAGTATGTTGACGCACATAAGGTAAAAATAACTAGTGCTACTAATTCAAGTAGTCCCCAAAGATTATGTGTTAAATATGAAGAAATATATAAGATTGGAATACCAGTACAAGAAACTATGATTAGAAGTCTTAGTATAACTTTTTTTAAAAAAATACCAATGCTGAATTCTTTAATGTAGTGGTTCAATATTAAAACACATGAAATAAGAATAATAAATTCAGTAATAATGACTAACATATATGGTATTAATGGATTTAATTTAAACTTAAATAGAATATAAGTTGCAGGAAGAATAAAAATATCTATAGTACCTATAATTATACTTGTAAATTTATTTTTACCGTAGGTATGAACTCCAATCATAACAACATTAACTAGATTATTTATAAAACAGAATATTAAAACCAATCGACAAAACTCAACAGCATAATTGGGTACTAAATTTAACCAGATTTTCAGTACGACGGGCATAAATATGATAAGTGGCATGCTAATCATTAATAAAATTAAAGATGTAAAGAATGCAGATATTATAATTAATTTACAAGATTCAAATGGATTAGATGAAGCATATTGTTTAATTATTTGTGGTCTGAATGCTGTAGTTATATTATTTGTTAAAGACATAACCGCAGTTTGAACTTGTAATGCGATTCCTGTTGCTGCGTTTATTGTTGCTGTGAAAAAAATATTAAGAATCAAACCAATACCCTGTGTCCTTCCTATAATTCCTACCATTGCATATGAATCCCATCCTGAAAATTTCAAAATAGGTAAGATAACAGATTTATTAAAGCAAAGAGAAAACTTACAATGCTTGAATTCTTTCATACAGTACCATCTGTATATTGACATAATAAGAATACTTGCTAACATGATCATGAACCCATAAATAATCAATCTATTTTTTACAAATAGTTTTAAAGATAGTACAATACATAATTTCAAACATACGTTAACAATCTCGACATAGGCGTATACATTCATCCTCTCATGCGCAATAATAGATGAGTTATAAGGAACTTGTGTAATGGTAAAGAATGAAGATATGACAGTGAATTGATAAAGCCACATTGCATCAGTCATCCTATTTTCAGGTATTACTAATTTATTATTCAAAAACCATACTCCTATAGTTTCCCCTAAAAGTAGAATGAATATTGCTATAGCTAAATGAATTGTTAACGTTGCAGAAAAAATTCTTTGCACATTTCCCTTTTCTAATCCTAATTCGTAAGTAATAAATCTTGATGATGTGCCAGACATTGCATTATTTATAAACGAGAACATAACAATAATACCACCAACAACATTGTAAATTCCATAATCTGCAATACCTAAAATGTTGAGAATTACTCTCGAAGTATATAGGGAAACCCCCATACTTAATATCATTCTTAAATATAAGAAAATAGTATTTTTAACTATTTGTTTCTGATTAGACATTCAATACCAATTATATTTTCCAAGAAATATGGGTTTTTGTAACCTTTGCAGGAACTCCTGTCACTAAGCAACTTCCGGGCACATCTTTCGTAACAACGGCCCCTGCTGCAATTATTGTACCATCTCCGATGGTTACACCTGGTAATACCTTTGCGCCATGCCCTATCCATACATGATTCCCAATATAGACGGGCTTAGTAACCTTATATCCTTTTTCCATTATATAATGAAAATTGTTGTCACTAATAAAGACATTACATCCGATAGCACAATCATGACCTATATAGACATTAGAGACAACTTCTATTCTTGTTCCTTCATTAATAAATCCTCCATTTATTATTAGTCGTCCACCTTTTTTTATGTTAATATATGTGTTTGAAAAACAAATGAAATGGTTGTTAATAACTAAAGTTGAATTATCTCCAATGTTAATTCTTGTTGGAAATATAGTTCCTTTACATTCCTGTTTACCAATAAAAATAGAACCATTAATTTCCATTTTCGAATTCATGCCAAAATAGAGATGTGTATTCTTTGTAAATAAAAGACTAAATTTTCTTTTTAAAAAGATCTTTTTAAAAAGAAAATTGTAGATAATAATTTTTCTCCATAGAAAAACAGAATAACCAACTTCATTGATAATTTTACTTTTATTATGTCCGTGCATGTATTATTTTGTTTGTTATTTACGTAAACGGTCTATTTTGTGTAAGCACTCAATTGTAAGCTGTCAATTTTCACTAGTTGCATTACCAACCGGCGTAATGCCGATTTTTTAAGAGAAATTAAATTTTTAGATACGTATACCTTAATAAACCAAAGGTATGACAAGAGGATCTTCCCAACGATTTACCAATAAGGTGGCATACCGATCTTTACCGGTATTGCCGACTTTGTTAAGTATATCTTGGATATATCTCATTGTATTTTTCTTGCACAGCACAGAGCTCTGTACATGAGAACTTAGTCTTGCAAAAAGTTTAGCAGACTCTATACTTCCTACAAAGAAACTGTTGTTCCGATAAATTGCAATGCGGCGCATCTGCTGTTCACAGACATTATTGCTAAAAACCAAATTCCCATTATCAAGACACCTGAGCCGGCACGGGAACTCTTTCAATGCATAGTTGACAGCCTTGAGGAAGTCCGGATCAGTCTCCTTATCAAGAACTTTTGATAGTACGTCACGTTTATCTTTTATTGTCTTTAAAACAGGGGCGATGTAAAGTCCGCGCCTTCGTAGTCGTTCTTCTGCATCCATACTCTCTTCATTCCATAGTCTCTCCAACTTAAAAATGTCATTAAAGTGAATGACGATTTCCATTGCTTCATCAGATCCATCCTTTAGTTTATAGAATGCCCGCCGGACATGTACGCCACATGCAACCCGTAGAATCAATTCTCCTATATCAATCTTATAGATGGGAGCGCCATCCGAATGAAGAAAAGTCCTCTTGTTTACACCCTTGTTATATTCCACAACGGCTTCTCTTGAACGGCTGCCACGCTTATGGAAGTAGTACTGGGTCAAATGCTCCAGTACCTTTTCTATAGCATTTTCCAATAATGGCTGCATTCTCTGCGGTACTTTCACGCCCTTCTTTCTTCTGATGATTTAACGGCACCCTTCATCGTTGCCTTTTAGCTTATCCAACTCTGAAAGAAGAGATGCTATCCTGACATCTTTTTCTTTTATCAAAGCTTCAAATTCCTTGCGGATTTCTTCTCGAATTGGACCTACTACAGATTCACGTATGGAATTTGACAGATTGACATCACCCTTACCCATCATAAAGGATACCATCTGTTTGACGGAATCGGAAACCTAATCCATCTTTTCACTCAGCTTTTGAGTCAGACCGGCCACTTGGGCACGTAATCTTTCGACGTCGCTCTCAGCCTTACGCAACTTATTGCGCAAAACCCTGTTGTCGGCTTCTGCGTTATGTGCTTGGGCACTTATCGCTTGTATAGACTTTTCGTCTGACTTCATACTGCGAAATTAATAAAAATATTCAATACTACAAAATAATTCAAACACTTGATTGACAGTATTTTAGATTATTTAATAGCCTTATTTCTGCACTTTCTGAAATTCAAAACTGTCGATTTTGAGTCTCGTCGCCGATTTCTGTTTCTCGGGCGGTTGATGTATCATCATCTTCTTTGATCTCCTCAAAGGGCACTCTCCTGTCGCGGGGGACCACTCCTTCGACCATGTAAACGAAGTTCTCCCATGATATATGGTAAACACCCTTCTTCCGGTCAAAAGTAGGTTCTATGTAATGACTGGCATTTAAGATTTTTTCACTCAGTATTTCGCCCTGGTGATGATAGTAATACAGACGGATACGATTGAAATGCTTCGACAGGAATATGTAAACATCACCGTTTGTCGGATCACGATGCAGCTGACTCTTGATATAATTACGTATGCCTTTATGACGCCAACGCAATGTTACCGGCTCACTGCAGAAATAATAATTGAAACCGCTTCCCAAGCTTAACATAAGGCTGCCTCCACTTCTTTTATCAAAACAATCAACGTCTTTATGTCACAGTTCCTTAGATGGAGCTCTATCTTTGATGTGATTGTCAGATTGACATCTTCAAGTTTTGCAGGTTGTGTAGATACCGGGGCCGATATATCTTGATCAGAATGACTGTCATTCTTTGGGCTGTCTATGATCAGGGGATATAAGCCATGAGGCCGGACTGTCTGTGATGGACACTCTTCCATTGGTTTCCGGTAGGATTCGGTTCGTAAACAATGAAGCATCTTTGTGTAACTCACTTTTTCTTTGATACAAAACCCTTGAAGGGTCTTTCCTCCATATTCATTCTTGTATCGGCGTACCATTTGGGAGTAGTACGCTCCTTCTTTTTTTGTATTCATAACCCTCAATTTTTACATTGAGCGCAAAATTACATATTTCAAGCATTACATCCTATACGGTGAAAATTGACTGCTTATCATCATTATTATATATCTTCATACCACAACCTCTCTATTATATTTTATCACAGGGTCTGACGCTTTCCGAAGTTTCGGCTGATCCGTTCCAGTTATAGAATACACAGTGGACATGAATAGGTTTTCTTTTTTTTATTTTTCGTTGTATATTCTTTTTGCTTCTTCATAAAAATCAAGACTGCCGATGTCAAATCTATTGCCTGACATCTGCCATGCATGCATTTCTACAATTTCACAGAGGTAATGGGCAAGATTGCCAGGGGCATCAAATTTACATCCATGGTTCATACAGTCCTTTATCAGCGGCATATCCTCTCTGCGGTAGATATAGAATGGAGGAACTGCCCAGTTACTTGCAGGTTTCTCGGGCTTCTCCTGCATCTCTAACACTTTCATGTTTTTATCCACTAATATTACGCCTGTGCGCTGAAGTTTCTTCAGTTCTGGCTCGTTATGACACATAATCATGCTTGTACCGTTTTGCTTGAAGGCGTCAACGAAACCGCGGAATGAGAAATTTAAGATATTGTCAGCTGCTAATACCATGATGTCATCGTCGATATTGCATTTGTTTATTGCAAGCAGTAAGTCGCGTACTGCACCCAGTCGGGTATCGTTGGTGGATGTATCGTCGTCGATGATGGTTATTTTTTTTGTAAGAATCTGCTTTGTAGCCCAGTTATCAAAGATGTCAGCAAACTTATGGTTGGTCACGATGATATGTTCGTCAATCTCCGGGAATGTATCCACATCGCTGAGGATTCTGCCGAGAATGGTGCTTCCACCTATCTCCAACAGAGGTTTGGGGAAATTCTCGGTGAGTGGATAGAGACGTGTTGCATATCCTGCAGCTAAAATAATATTCTTCATTGAAGTTCTATTCCTAATAAATTGGACTATTCCACAAATCTTGCTCCGTCCTCGCTGGTGCATATATATGCCTTGAATGAGTTCTTGTATTGGGGGAACTCTTCAAGATATTTCTCTGTTACTGATTTGATAATTTCGTCTTCTTTGGTCGGATCGATGATGGCGATGCAGGCTCCCTTAAATCCTGCGCCAGAGAACCGTCCGCCATAGATGCCGTCCGTGGAACGCATAGCTTTGTATATGGATATAAGTTCGGGACTACCACATTCGTAATTATTTATCGAAGACTCACAACTTTCGAACGACAAGCGACCGAACCATTCCAAATCACCTGTCTCCCATGCTGTGGCAGCTTCCCGTACTCGTCTGTACTCGCTATAGAAGTGTTCTGCCCTGCGAGCAAAGCGGGCTGGCATTCTATCACGATATTGCTCGAATTTGGTCTTATGGATATCGCGAAGGAATGTCTTGTCGAATGGTTTCAGTGGTGCCTCTTCATAAGCGAGGATATTCCATACTGCTGTCTTGCATTCCTGTACACGGAGGTTATAATCGCTGTTGACAAGTGAACGGGTCAGTCCGCTGAAGAAGATACCCAGCTTGAAGTCGGGCATCTCTGGATTGCGGGGTATCATTCGATGTTCGTTAGTATCGCAGTCGAGCATTAGCAACTGGTCTTTCTTACCCAGAGCGATACATGCCTGATCCAATAGTCCATTGTTGAGTCCTATATATTCGCGCTCTGCCTCCGAAGCGGTAAGTGCCACCTCGAATGGGGTGAGTGTGATCTCGTTGGCTTTGGCAAATGCCATGATATAAGCGATGAGTACTGCCGCTGAGGATGAGAGTCCGCCGACAGGAAGAGAACCTTGCAATATTCCTTTTATTCCTCTTCTAAGTTCAAACCGTTTGCGAAGTGCATATTTGGCACCACGAGCGTAATCGCCCCAGTTGCCTTGTTTAACCAAGGTTCCATCTGTGATATTAAACGATATGAAACCCGGAAACGTCTTGCTTTTAAGTTCCACGCTGCCATCATCGGTCATATCAAACCAGAAATCTACACCTTTATCAAGAGCAAAACCTGTGACAAGTCCATGTTGATGGTCTACATGAGCACCTACAGGACACACACGATAAGGAGAAAATATATGGTATTGCATGATGTCTATTTACCTGAGTGGATTCTTGTCGCTTTTGTACCATTGAATGAAGGTTGTAATGCCGTCATGAAGGGAGGTTATTGGTTTGTAACCAACTTCCTTCTCCAACAAGGTCGTATCTGCATAGGTCTGATAGACATCTCCGGGCTGCATTGGTAGAAACTGCTTTTCAGCCTTTCTTCCTACAGCGGTTTCTATCTCATTGATGAAGTCCATCAGTTTTACTGGATGTGAACAACCTATATTGTATATCTTGAATGGTACATTATTTGTACATTCGTCTGCCACTATATCTTTATCCAATACTTGGATGGTGCCTTTTACGATATCATCTATATAGGTGAAGTCTCTACTCAAAATACCATTATTGAATACCTTGATGGGCTCACCGTTGGATATCAATTTAGTGAAGAGGAATGGTGCCATATCGGGTCTACCCCAAGGACCGTATACTGTAAAGAATCTCAGTCCTGAGGCTTTCAGCCCGTATAGTTTACAGTAGGCATGAGCCATCAACTCGTTGGCGCGTTTGCTAGCTGCATACATACTGACAGGGGAGCCTACGCTGTCTGTTTCACAGAACGGAACTTTGTTGTTCATTCCGTATACAGAACTAGATGATGCGAAGACCAAACTGCCCACGTTGTAATTTCTGCAACATTCCAGTACATTCATGAATCCTACTATATTGCTGTTCATATAACTGTAGGGATTCTGTATTGAATATCTTACGCCGGCTTGAGCGGCAAGATTTATTACTTTGTTAAATTTCTCTTCGTTGAATAGGTTTTCCATTGCCGCACGGTTGTCTATCGCCATGCGCATGAATTTATAATTGGGGAATATACTGCTGTGAAAATAGACATTGAAAGGCATGTCAAATACGCCCGCTTCTATGCCACATTCTTTCAGACGACCATATTTCAAGCGCACGTCGTAATATTCATTGATGTTGTCTATGCCTATCACCTCGTCTCCTCGGGATGCCAGCATATATGCTGTCTTTGAGCCGATGAAACCTGCTGCTCCTGTTACTAATATCTTCATTGTTATTCTCCTCCTATATTATTTGCCTATACAAAAATATTCGAAACCCTGTGCTTTTAACTCTTCATAGTCATAGATGTTTCTGCCGTCTATCACAAGTGGTTCCTTCATTGATTTTTTAATCACGCCCCAACTGGGCAGACGAAACTGCTTCCACTCCGTATGTACTATCAACGCATCTGCATTCAGTACAGCATCGTACATATCTCTCGCATATTCTACTGTGTCATCTATATTGCGTTTGCATTCGTCCATTGCTATTGGATCATAGACCACAACCTTGCAGCCTGCATCCAGTAAATACTGTATGGTTACAAGTGAGGTCGCCTCTCGCATATCATCGGTTTCAGCCTTGAATGCCAATCCCCAGATTGCAATACGTTTTCCTTTCAGTTCTCCTTTATAATATCTGTTGAGTTTATTGAATAATATTTTTTTTTGCAGTTCGTTCACTTTCTCTACGGCCTGGAGCACTTCCATTGTGTAACCGTTCTTTTCGGCTGTCTTAACCAACGCCTTCACATCCTTGGGGAAGCAGGAACCTCCATAGCCACATCCGGCATACAAGAACTTGCTGCCTATACGCCCATCAGTTCCAATGCCTTTACGCACCATATTCACGTCGGCACCTACCAATTCACACAGATTGGCAATATCATTCATAAAACTGATACGTGTAGCCAGCATTGAATTGGCGGCATACTTGATCATCTCTGCGGATGGTATATCTGTGAAGATGACTCTGAAATTGTTGAGCAGGAACGGACGATAAAGTTTTGACATCAGTTCCTTTGCCTTTTCACTCTCCACACCGATGACCACACGGTCGGGACTCATGAAGTCTTTGATGGCGGCTCCCTCTTTCAGAAATTCAGGATTGCTTGCCACGTCAAAAGGGATATTCACGCTACGATTGTCTAGTTCTTCCTGTATTGCCGACTTTACTTTTTTTGCTGTTCCTACCGGTACTGTTGATTTTGTGACAAGTACCAGATACTTGGTCATATTCCTACCTACTGTGTGTGCTACTTCTAGCACATATCTCAAATCGGCACTTCCGTCTTCATCCGGAGGAGTACCCACGGCTGAGAATACAATATCCACATCATTGATTACGGTGGTCAAATCTGTCGTGAAGTTCAGTCTGCGTTCTCTTACATTGCGAAGCACCATCTCTTCTAGGCCGGGCTCATAAATGGGTATGTCACCATCTTTTAGCCTCTTAATTTTTTGTTCGTCAATGTCCACACAGGTCACGTAGACTCCCATCTCAGCGAAACATGTTCCGCTTACTAGTCCTACATATCCTGTTCCTACTATTGCAATGTTCATTTTTTGTTGAAATAAAAGTTTGGCTGATAGAAATAAATGAAGTAATGAATTATATAATCTTTGTGTCGTTACTGAGATGGCAGAAATAGGATAAACATTCTAGATTTCGCTCCATAGTTCTTTATCGTCTAAGGGTTGAAGCATAATAAACTTTCAATAGTTGATAAAACCTTATTGTTTATAAGCATCTTAAAATGCTCATAATTTATTAATCTTAATAGGTTTTAATGTGTAAAATTTGTTTAGAACCCCAAAGTTTTGTACTGCAGAAGAACAAGCTGTTCTTCCGTTGTACATTATGTAGGGTAGTTTTTTTATGAATTTTGGTCTCTTTGTAAAATTATTGACCTATCTATAGTGTAAATTCTTCTTTTCCTCTTGCGGAGGATAGGCTACGCTAGAGGGGAAAATAATCCATGAGGATATAGCCTATATAATCCATAACTGATCAAGAGCCGTAGCTCACAGAATTTGGAGTAGAGTGCTATAACAGGGGCAAAGATAGTGAATTTTAACCAATCTTACAAGTATAAGATTGATTATTTTTGAGGAAAAGTCATTTTGTCTATATTTTATGGGAGAAGGTTGTATGTTTATAGGGAAATAGAAGGGGAGATGTCTATACTTACTTTCTTTGAGTGTACAAAGTAAAGTAACAAAGAAAAACGCAAACACGCTCAGAAGCTACTCCGCTCTGTCGAAAAGCTATGACGAAGAACTCGGGCTCGTAGTAACTCGCGCCTCAGACAGGCTTCGTCATTTAACGCTTTTCTCGGTCGCTGCGCCGAACGCTTCTTCCGCTATTGTTTGCAGCTGGCGCCTCATTGTCGCTTCGCCTCATTTGTATTTACTCGTACCTCGCCAGTGTCGTCTCACGCCATCAAAGGCTAGACGGATATGTTTTGAAAAAATGTAGTTGCTGTCGTTTGGGTTGTTTTCTTTATTTTCTCGACTTTGCTTGTAGAAAATATGAAACAATCATCGCTAAGGTCGCACCACAAAATATAGTTCCGATGACTTCATAATCGTTTAGTAGCAGATATGTTGACAACCCAAGAAAGAGATTTGTTGAAGTCATTGTAAAGGGCAGCGACATCTTCCCTTCTATTTTTTTTATCTTCTTTGGATGAATAATATCTGATATTATTGATATCACGAAGTGATTTATTAATATCATCATTAGGTGTCAATGGAAGAAAAACACCTTTCATTGATTTAATAGCGTCTATTATTTTTAATTGAATACACATATTATTCTCCTCATTTTCTGCAAAGATATAGCTTATTTTATTAATAGACAAGTTTTTTGCTTGTTTTAACGCCAAATTATCTTTATTATCAAGAATCCTTGTTTTACATTCTTGCGTGTACAAAGTTACAAAGAAAAAAGCAAAAGTCTTACTTTACTTTGTGAGTACAAATAAAGTAACAAAGAAAAACGCAAACACGCGAAGAAGCTACTCCGCTCGGTCGTGAAGCTAGAAAAAAGAACGCCTTCCGCTTCGCTGCACTTGAACGCCTTTTTTCCTTAACGCTTCTCTCTGTCGCTACGCCGGACGCTTCTTCCGCTATTGTTTGCAGCTGGCGCCTCATTGTCGCTGTGCCTTATTATACTTTCTTTGTGAGTACAAAGAAATGTAACAAAGAAAAACGCAAACACGCGAAGAAGCTACTCCGCTCGGTCGAGAAGCTAGAAAAAAGAACGCCTTCCGCTTCGCTGCACTTGAACGCCTTTTTTCCTTAACGCTTCTCTCGGTCACTACGTTTAACGCTTCTTCCGCTATTGTTTGCAGCTGGCGCCTCATTGGGGTTGCTACTTATTGGCATTGCATAGTATTCACATTAAATCTCATTGGCGTTGCGCATTATTTTTTTGTGGATTCTCTGTTGTAATTTAACTATGATTTAAATATCTGTAATTTTTGTGATGTGTTTCAACTATAGTTGAAATAAATGCTTATATTTGCATATATTTAAATAATAAATTAAGTATTATGAATATTAAATATCCGAAAATAGTAAAACAACGTAATAGTTATATTAAACGTATTCAACCGTTTATGCGTATGAATCTGGTCAAAGTGTTAACCGGACATCGCCGTGTGGGGAAAAGTTATATTCTGTTTCAACTCATGGAATTAATATGTAATGATGAGCCTGAAGCTAATATCATATATATTAATAAGGAGGATATCTCTTTTGATGACATAAAAACGGCAAAGGACTTGAATGATTTTATCTTATCAAAGAGTGTAGCGGATAGGATGAACTATATTTTTGTTGATGAGATACAGGAAATTTCTGATTTCAGACTGGCAATACGCTCTCTTGCACTCGATGAAAATAATGATATATATATAACGGGTAGTAACTCTGAGGTGTTTTCTACCGATCTGGCAAATATACTTGGTGGGAGATATATGGAGTTTATTATATACAGTTTGTCATATCTGGAGTTTCTGGATTTTATGGGTTTGCCAAACAGTGATGAGGGGCTTGAGAAATATGTTCATCTAGGCGGACTGCCTTATATCATTCACTTGCCTTTAGAGGAGGATATCGTCATGGAGTATAATAGTAGTATTTATTCTACGGTTATTCTTAAGGATGTGATTAACAGGAAGAAAATACGTAATACTGTTTTGCTGGAGCAGCTTGTGGCTTTTCTTGCCGGTAACATTGGTAATATTTTCTCAGCCAAGAGTATCAGTGATTTCCTTAAAAGCCAACATATTGAGGTGTCTTCCATGGTGGTGAGTGATTATGCTCGGGCTCTGTCTGATGCTTATATTGTGCATCAAGTGGGGAGGTATGATATTGTGGGTAAGAAGATATTTGAAAGGGGTGATAAATATTATTTTGAGAATCTTGGTATTCGTAATGCTATTGCCGGGTATAAGCCTCAGGATCGGGGGATGAGAATGGAAAACTTGGTTTATAATCATCTGATATATTGCGGCTATGATGTTAAAGTGGGATGTATGGGGTCACAGGAGATTGATTTTGTTTGTCGCCGGAAGGGTGAGATTCTGTATGTGCAAGTTGCTGCTGAGCTGTCAAAACTTGATACTATAGAGAGGGAATTTGGTAATTTGTTGGCTATTAAGGATAATTATCCGAAGATTGTGGTGTCGGGGGAACGGACGTTTGAGAATACGTATGATGGGGTTGAGCATGTTTATATACGGGATTTTTTGTCTTCTGAGTTATCGCATAGTATTCTTTCTCTGTGAGTATCCATTTACTTTCTTTGTGTGTACAAAGAAGAGTAACAAAGAAAAACGCAAACACGCTCAGAAGCTACTCCGCTCTGTCGAGAAGCTAAAAAAAAGAACGCCTTCCGCTTCGCTTCACTTGAACGCCTTTTTTCCTTAACGCTTCTCTCGGTCGCTCGCCTGACGCTTCTTCCGCTATTGTTTGCAGCTGGCGCCTCATTTTCGCTGCGCCTCATTAGTGTTGCACCTTATTAATGTTGCACTTTATTATTCAAATTACCTTGTATTAATAAGGACTTCTGGTTTCTGTTTCTTTGTAAGAAGAGAACTTACTTTCTATGTGAATATCCATTTACTTTCTTTGTGTGTACAAAGAAGAGTAACAAAGAAAAACGCAAACAAGCTAAGATTGACTTTACTTTGCTTTGTGAGTACAAATAAAGTAACAAAGAAAAACGCAAACACGCTCAGAAGCTACTCCGCTCGGTCGTGAAGCTAGAAAAAAGAACGCCTTCCGCTTCGCTGCACTTGAACGCCTTTTTTCCTTAACGCTTCTCTCGGTCGCTGCGCCGAACGCTTCTTTCGCTATTGTTTGCAGCTGGCGCCTCATTTTCGCTGCGCCTTATTGGCGTTACACCTTATTTTATATGACTTGGTGGATGTTCGGGTATGTTATTGATGGGGAAAAGATAAATAGGTATTTATTGAAATTTAAAGGGATAAATTTGGTTATAATTGAATAATTGATTAATTTTGCAAGAATAAATCATTGATGTATGTGCAATAAGATTAAAATAAACGTTGGTGTGTATATATTTAAAGATAATAATATATTCATAGCTTATTGTCCTTCTTTAGACTTATCGGGATACGGTGAAGATATAGATAAGGCTAAAGAATCTTTTGATATTGTAATAAATGAATACATCAAAACTTGTTCTGAAAAAGGAACATTAGAATCTGATCTTATTCATCACGGTTGGAAGATTGGAGAAAAGATGCAAATGCCTAAGGTCTCAACACTAATGCGCAAAAATAGTGCTTTTAGAGAATTGCTAGACAAAGTTGATTACACTAAGTATTCCGAGACTTATCAACCGGAACTAGCATGAATACGGAAAAACTAAGTAATATCAGTTTGGAGTCTTTTCGGTGTTTTCTAATAAAATATGGTTGTGAAAAGAAAGAAGCTGCCGGTGGCCATGAAAAATGGGAAAAAGAAGGGTTAGAACACTCTCCGTAACTTAGGATTAACAAGAAAGGATTATTTCTCTATAATAAAAAATAAATAGTTTGCTAGCCGAGTTAGCGATTCTTTTCCTATCGTTTGGACCATGTGCAAGCGAGCTTACTTTCTTTGTGTGTACAAAGAAGAGTAACAAAGAAAAACGCAAACACGCGAAGAAGCTACTCCGCTCGGTCGTGAAGCTAGAAAAAAGAACGCCTTCCGCTTCGCTGCACTTGAACGCCTTTTTTCCTTAACGCTTCTCTCGGTCGCTACGCTTAACGCTTCTTCCGCTATTGTTTGCAGCTGCGCCTCATTTGGACTGCGCATTATTTTCAAATATGACTTGGTGAGGATGGTGGGGGTGAGGATTAGTAGGCTTTTTGGTCGCCATGGATGGTGTTGAGGATGGTTCTGAAGATGATGACGATATCGAGCCAGGGGGTCCAGTTCTCTAGGTACCAGATGTCGAGGTCGACACGGCGTTGCATGTCGTCGACGGTTTGGGTCTCTCCGCGGCTGCCGTTGACCTGGGCCCAGCCGGTGATGCCGGGACGGATGTAATGACGTACCATGTACTCTTCAATCTGAGAGCTGTAGAATTCGGTATGGGCGAGCATGTGGGGACGGGGACCGACGATGCTCATGTCGCCCTTGAGGACATTGACAAACTGGGGTAGTTCGTCGATATTGGTTTTGCGGAGGATGCGACCGAAGGAGGTGACGCGGGGGTCTTCCTTGGTGGCCTGCAGTTTGTCGCTGTTGCCATTGACTTTCATACTGCGGAACTTGAGACAGTAGAACTCCTCGCCATTGATACCGGTGCGTTTCTGGCGGAAGTAGACGGGGCCGGGACCGGTGAGCTTGGTGATGAAAGCTACTATCAGATAAATGAACGGATAGATGGTGCAGACGAAGAGACCGGAGATGGTAATGTCCATGGCTCGCTTGATGAATCTTTTGTATGGATTTTTCAATGGCTCGAGATGGAAGGTGATCAGTGAGGCATCTCCTAAGGTGAAGAGTGAGGTGCGGCGCTTAAGGAAGGTCTGGATGTCGGGGACTATATAGAAATGGATGACATTCATCTCGCAGTATTTGAGCACTTCCTTGAAGGCGGGAAATTCGTCCTTGTGGACTCCACAATAGACTTCGTCTACGTGATGGTTTCTGAGGTACTCAAGGGTCTCCTGAGGGGTGTCAAGATTGGCAGACAGGTGGTACCCGTTCCATGGGTCGCTGATGACTTTCCAAAGCGGGGCCATGATGTCGTTGTGTCCGATGAGGATGACGTGGGTCTGGTTATGACCTATAAACCGGAACTGCTTGAGACACTTGCGGATGAGAAGGCGCTCGACGGTGATGCTGATGAATGTGGCGATATAATAGACGATGATGGTGTGGAATGCAGGGTCGGGTATACGGAAGATGCTGATGAAAGCGAGGGACAGAATGGTATGGAGAAATATGGTACGGGCTACCCGGGAGATGATGAGTTCGGGACGTACGAGGTGTTTATGGGCTATGACGTAAAAGGTATTGATGCTAATGAGGTAACTGACGTTGATAACAAGCCAATAGGAAAGTTTGTGGTCAAGGAATACGGGATAGTGATGTATGAGTTGTTCAATGTAATAATAAAAGACCATGAGGAGGTTGATGGTGAGTATATCAACTGCCTGTAAGGCGGCTATCAGACGGAATGATTTATTATATGGATTTTTTGACATAAATTCTTGTGTTTTATTCTTTTAGCTGTAAGTGAGTAATATCTAGGGCGCAAAGATACCGATTTTGACGGGATTTTGCAAATATTTCTGAAATTTTTTTCCCAGATATGCCGTAGATGCTCTTGCAGAATGTTGTAGGATGGTTATCATCGCGGAGCGGATTAATAGTTCTGGATGAGGTTTTTAAGTGCTGCGGGATTGCCCATATCGAACATTTCTCCGTCAAGGATGACGCCCATCATGCCATATTGCTTGCGTACCTTCTCGAGAGCGGAGGTGAGCTCAATCTCTTGGGCGCTGTCAGTGGAAGTGTCGATGTCGCGCTGGAGTTGACGGAAGACTTCGGGGGTGAGGATGTACTGACCGAAGACGCTGTAGTAATTGGCATCGCTGTGCTTGGTACGGGTCTTCAGGTTGGTCTCGGCATAGTCTTCGGTGGGTTTCTCACAGAGGGCGGTCATACTCATGACTGTCTCTTCTTTATTCTCCCAGACTCCAGTGATGATGCCGTAGTGGGATACGGTGTTGAGGGGGATGGGATGGATGGCAATCATCGGCTTGTTGAATCGTTCATACTGTTCGATAAACTGGAGACAGCAGGGCTTGTTGGAGTGTGACTTATAGATGGTGTCACCGAGGAGGAGGAGTACCGGCTCATTGCCTGCAAAGAGTGAACACTGATAGACGGCATGGCCGAAGCCGCGCTTCTCGTGCTGATAGACGAAATGAAGGCGTTTGCCCATGGCGATGATACGATTTTCGTAGTCCTGACACTGGTTATTGAGCTTGGAGAGGTGCTCGTCGGTGAGCTTACGCTCGAAGAAGTCACGGTATTGCCGGCGTTCGTCGTCGTTGCCGATGACGATGCAGATCTCTTCGATTCCACTGCGAACGAGTTCTTCTAAAAGGATGAGTATGACCGGCTTAACCAGGCCGTCACTATCGACGATAGGAAAGAAGTCTTTCTTGAGCATGCGGGTGGCGGGGTAGAGGCGGGTGCCGAAGCCGGCGACGGGGATGATGGCCTTGCGGATGACATGACGGGGCTGGATGGTGAGGGCGTAGGCTTTCATCTTGTTCTTCTCAAGATACTTGATGAGCTGCTGCTGGCTCTCTTCGTCGCGGGCGAGGAACTGGATGCTGCCGTCGCCTTGTGAGCCAACACCTTTGCCGCCGTAGGTGAGGCTTTGGATATATTCGTCGGCAAGGACGCTGTGGAGCTTGGGTGACTGGAGCTGGCTGGGGCAAAGGGGGGCGATGTTCTCGTCGAAGAGCTGTTGGGCACTGGTCATCAGACGACCGAGTTCCTCGGCATTGCCTTCCTGTATGAGTTTGATGGCCAGGGTGATGATTTCGTCGTTCTGCTGACCGAGAGCCAGATGTTCTTTCTCTTCTTGTTCGTTGGAGGCGAAGGGGTATCCTTTGTTGAGGTCCGCCAGAATGCGGATGGTATCTTTGGATGCACAGAGGTCGGCGAAGACCCAATAAAGGGGTTTGCGGACGGTGAGCGGGTTGACTTCGATCTCTTCGCCGTCGAAGGTCATCAGGACGGGCTTCACGCCGAAGGCGCAGGCTTGGTCGAGACGACCGCAGCGAGAGGCGGTGCGAAGCTCGCCGACGTAGGCGATATTCATCTCGCCCATGGTGTTGAGGTTGAGGTTATATAGCTGATTGAAGGCGCGGGCAACGAGTACGCAAATGGCGGCACTCGACGAGAGGCCGCTCTTCATCGGGAGGGCCATCTTGGTGAGGTGGATATGGATACCACCGACGCTGTACCACTCGAGCATGTAGGATGCTACTCCTGCACAGTAGGAGAAGAATGACCCGGAATGGGCGACACTCTTGAGCAGGACGCTGTCCATGGCGCAGCTGAAGTCTTTCCATAGTTGATTGATCTCGGGGGCGTCACTGGTGAGGATAAATTGTTCTGCACGTTCGGCGGTGGCTTCAATACCTTGTTCGATTCCGGTGACGATGGCCTTGCCGGGTACGATATCGGCATTCATGGTGCGATACTTGCCGGCCCAGTCGCTGTGTTCACCGAACAGACATAGACGGCCGGGGACGAAAAGTGTTATTTTCTGTGTAACTGAAGGCATTATTTATTTGTTTTATTTGTGAAATATCTGTTTTATCCGGTTATATTGCTTTCTTATCGGGGATGAATACTCCGAAGATGGTCTTGAGGATGATGATGATATCGAGCCAAACGGACCAGTGTTCGATGTACCAGATATCTTTCTTCACCCGTTGTTCCATCTCAGCTGTGGTTCTGGTCTCACCCCGGCATCCGCTGATCTGTGCCCAGCCTGTGACGCCGGGACGGATGTAATGACGTACCATATATTCGCCTATCAAATTGCTGTAATACTCGGTATGGGCCAGCATGTGGGGACGGGGGCCGACGACGCTCATCTCGCCTCGAAAGACATTGATGAACTGGGGAAACTCGTCGATGCTGGACTTGCGGAGGAAACGTCCGAAACAGGTGATACGGTCGTCATGGGCCGTGGCTTGCAGGCTGTCGGCCTGATCATTGACACGCATGCTGCGGAACTTGAGGCACTTGAATGTCTCGCCGTTATAGCCTGTACGGTCCTGACGGAAATAGATGGGGCCGGGATTGGTGAGTTTGGTAATGACGGCGACGATAAGATAGAAGAAGGGATAGAGGGTGATGAGGAACAGCCCGGAGAAAACAGTATCGAAACCGCGCTTCAGAAGTCGGTTGTAATAGACTGCCAGAGGCTCGCGATGGAGCGTGAATACCTTGCAATCGCCGAAATCCTTGATGTAGGTGCGGCGAGACATGATATGGTGGATGGTGGGGACGAGGTAGATGCGCACTACCTGATTATTACAGAGACGGAATAACGATTCGAGCTCGGGAGCTGCTCTTTCGGAGAGACTGCAATAGACTTCTTTGATTTCGTTCTGATGGACATAGTTGCAGGCGTCGGCGACTGATCCGAGGCGCTTGACATTCTTCAGATTGTTGTTGGGGGCTTCGGTGAAGGTGCCGATGAGTCTATAACCGGTCCACGGGTCGTTCATGATATCGGCAATGGGCTGCATCTCAGGGCCACTGCCTAGGAAGATGACTCTCAAGCTGTCGCAACCTCTATGATGGAAGTGCTTGATGACATAACGGATGAGGAGGCGTTCAGTGCTGACGGCGGCAAAGGTGACGATAAAATAAATGGTTACGGCGCGTAGCGACGGGGTGGGAACTGACAGGTAAGACATGATGCTGAGGAAAAGTAATATCTGGAGCAATAATGTGCGGCTCACTTGGGAGATGACTACTTCTGCTCGTATCAGCCGGCTGTGGAGCAGTCCATAAAGGACATTAATGGAAATTAAATAGGTGATGTTAAAGACGAAGCCATATAGGATATAATGGGTCTCATAAGTGCTGCCCGGTGAAAAGAAATGCTCGAAAAGCAGGTATGCTCCTAATAATAGGTTGAGTGTGACGAGATCGACAGTCTCGATGAGCACAATGTATCGTAGCATTTTATTATAGGCATTTCTCTGCATGGTAATTATTCTATTGGTTTACGTTTGTTATATATTGTCAGGACTACCCCTTGTCGTCCTTCACGGGTTTGCAGTACCATCGGGAGATGTGGATCATTACTCCGACTCCAATGAGGGTCTTGACCATGAAATAGTCATTGCCATAGCGAACCAGTTTTCCACGGGTGCCCTTGAAGGGTCCATGGATGATCATAACCTCACGACCTACTTTCATATCGGCTTCTGCACAACTTACATAACGGGTGTCTTCGAGAGACGGGTCACAGAAAGCGCGAAACTCACGCATTTCATGATCGGTTATCTCGCTGTAACGGGTAGAGTCTGCATATCGGTATATGTTGTATGCTATATCACTTTCATTGAGGACTTGGACTAGTTCTTTATCGGTGAGTGTACGCTGTATAAATAACAGATTATGAACCACAGGCACTAGCACGCGATGGGGTTTACCCTTCTTCGTCTTGATCCCGGTGGTCATGGGTATGAAATGGATGACACCTTTTGATTTAAGATAGTCGCTTAACAGACACTCCATGTTATGAAATGTACGCACAGCATACCATGTTATCTTCGGTTCATCAGTCTTTTGTATATCGTCTTTTGGGGGCTCAGAGTTTAATATATTCATCATCGCATGGTAAGGCATTATCGCACTAGGATGCAAATATAGATTATTTTTTCCTATTTTCGAAGAAATTAACGTTAAATAGTGAAAAATCGATATGATGGACGATGAACCAGGAAGTATTTACATATAAAAATGCCCGTCTGATTTTGCAGACGGGCACTGAATATATCGTTTGAACTTTACCTGTTTTATCTGTTCATTGCAATGAGGAATTCCTCGTTGCTGCGGGTCTTTTCCATGATACCACGGACGGTGTTCATGGCTTCGAGAGAATTCATGTCGGAAATGCTCTTGCGAAGTATCCACATACGGTCGAGAGTGGTCTTGTTCTGAAGCAGGTCGTCGCGACGGGTGCTGCTGGCCACAATATTGACAGCCGGGAAGATACGTTTGTTGCTGAGCGAGCGGTCGAGCTGTAATTCCATGTTACCTGTTCCTTTAAACTCTTCGAAGATGACTTCGTCCATCTTACTACCTGTATCGATAAGAGCTGTGGCGATGATCGTGAGTGAACCTCCTCCTTCGATGTTACGAGCGGCTCCGAAGAAGCGTTTCGGCTTCTGAAGGGCGTTGGCATCGACACCACCGGTGAGTACTTTGCCACTGGCCGGACTTACGGTGTTGTAGGCACGGGCGAGGCGGGTAATACTATCAAGGAAAATGACGACGTCGTGGCCGCACTCCACCATGCGTTTAGCTTTCTCTAATACGATACCGGCAATCTTCACGTGGCGGTCGGCAGGTTCGTCAAAAGTACTTGCGATGACTTCGGCATTTACTGTGCGGGCCATGTCGGTGACTTCCTCAGGACGCTCATCAATGAGGAGCATCATCAGGTAAGCTTCCGGATGATTGGCTGCTATGGCGTTGGCAATATCCTTCATGAGAATGGTCTTACCTGTCTTCGGCTGTGCTACAATGAGTGCGCGCTGACCTTTACCGATAGGTGAGAAGAGATCGACAACTCGTATGCTGAGACTGTCGTGATTGCCGGAACAAAGGGTGAATTTATCGTCCGGGAAAAGTGGAGTGAGGTGCTCAAATGGTACGCGATCCCGGATCTCATTGGGATTGCGACCGTTAATGAATTTTACGCTCGTAAGAGGAAAGTATTTCTCGTTGTCATGAGGCGGACGGACATTGCCTTCGATGACATCGCCAGTTTTAAGGCCGTAATGCTTTATCTGGTTGATTGACAGGTATACGTCATCGGGCGATGAAAGGTAATTATAGTCGCTTGAACGAAGGAATCCGTAGCCGTCAGGCATGATTTCCAGTACACCGTTAGTGGTTAATACGTCTGAAAAATCGTAAAATTCTCTGTTTGTATCAATTATGCTCGGCATGATAGGTTCTTGTTGTGAAATAATAGGGGTAGAAACACGATTGATAGGATTATCAAATATATCCCTCGAAGGGATTACTCCTTGATCTTCGATGGGAAGGTCGATGACAGGTATGAAGTCTGTACCATCACCCGGATCACCATCCCAGATACCTTCGTTATGTGTGTTGAGTTTCTCTGCAAGACGGGAGAGAAGATCATTCTCGGGTAATTCTTCTATTTCGGTTTCAGCAGGCTGAATGCTGAATGCTGCTTCGGGTACGAATGGTATTTCAGTCTCAGTTTTAATCGGTTCTGATATTTTTTCTTCAGGGACCGGAGCGTCGAATATTTGTTCTGGAACTTCGACTTTTGGAGCTTCTTCTTCTTTAGCAATTTTCGTTTTTGAGGCGGTGGCAGCAGATGCTTTTTCTGCGGCAGACTTGCGGCCGCGTTTCTTTGGCGCCTGCTTTTCTTTAACAACCGCTATTTTCAGAGCAGGAGATGCCGCCTCGTCGGGGGTGTCATCCGTCGCTTTCGTCTGTATATCGGCAGGATCGCTGAAGAGTGAGGCTTGGGTTGCAGATGTGCCTTTTTTCTTCATGTCGAAGTTCTCACCCTTGTCACCTTTGACTGTATATACGCGGTCGTTGTCTTTTTTAGCTATCCGTGTACGAGTGCGGGGCCGTAGTTCCGGATCTTTCATAGGATTGCGGCTACTCTCCACTTCGGCTTGGATGTCGAGAATATTATAAGAGATATCTTGCTTCGTATCTTTAGATTTTATTTTGACTCCTAATTCTTTGGCAATATCTTCCAATTCGGGAAGAGTCTTGCCTTGCAATTCTTCTAAATTATACATATAAATCGAGAAATAAATGTTTAAATTTTGGGATTTATGTTTCGCGATCGGAAACTTTAATCTTGAAAACGTGTGCAAAGATAGTATTTTTATTTGATAACATCAAGAAAAATGAGATTTTTATTTGTTTTCTGTGAAGTACTTCCTCGAATTTAAAATAAAAAGGCACCCGACTTTGATATATTCGGGTGCCTATATGAATAAGGTTGATTTATTTGATGTCTTATTCTATAATCTTCGTCATGTTAATTTCTGAAATTTTGCTGTCAGCATTAACTTTGGCTTTGACCTTGTAACTGCAGAATTTCTCTTTGGAAGCATCGCTACGGTCAATGTTCTGATCGACGGAGAAATTGACTGTGTAAGTGTAGACTCCATCTCCGGCTTCTGCCTTTTCTATTTTGAAGTCGTTATTGACGGTGAATGTCATACCGGTAATGTCGGCTTTGAATAGTTTATTCATGAAATTTATCACGTCACTCTTAGTGGCCTGATGCTTGCCGAGGAAATTGTCCAGTACAGTGCTGATGGTCGCACAGACACCCGGTTCGTCTTTTTGACCAAGTGCGGTAAAGTACTGTTTAAAGATGGAACTAATCGTCTGCTTGTCATCTGCATTTACTTTCATGGAATTCATCTTGTCAACCATCTGCTTGGCTTCATCGTAATGCATGCCGTTACTGCCTATATCATCAATATAACGCTGGTATGCTTCGGGGGTGCCTGCAGTTGTAGACTCTGTCCATGAGAGTGAGTCTATCCTGTTTTTTGCCTCTTGTTCGTGAAGACTGCCAGGGTGTTTTTTCATATAGTCTTGTAATGCTGATTTACTACCGCTCATGCAGGCATTCATCCATTCCTGATCACCCGTCTTAAGACGATCCAGATGACTCTGGATAGAATCGATGTGGGCTTCTTGGGCTTTGCCGGTATAGAGATCGAGGTAGTCTTGAAGAACTTTGGCGTCGCTGCTTTCCATTGCGTTTTCGTATGCGTCTGTCTCTTGGTTTTTCTGAATGCTATTCTTATATAGGTACATTCCTACAAAGACGATGATTAGTGCAATGACGATAGATACAATAAGTACTGTGTGATTCTTTTTTGGAGGGTCTTCGGGTGGAACAGTACCTCTATTGTTGCTTTCCGTCGGCGGCACACCGGCCGACTGTGCACTCACCGGACGTTGTGGTTGTGATGGCTTGGCTGACTGGGGTGCGACTGGCTTACTGACTGTTTCTGTGGAATCAGCATACTGCTGATCGGATGCAGCGGCTCTGTTGCCTACAGAAGTTGAAGTAATCGGGTGATGACAGTTAGGGCATAATTCCTGATCGTTGAAAATGAGATCTCCACAATCAGGGCAGCGCATTATTCTTCCTTGAATTCTTACTCCGCATTGCGGACAGGTGGGAGCGGCATCACTTACTTGGTGACCACACTCGGGACATTTAATCATTGCCATGTTTTTTATCTGTTTTTGTTGTTTCTTTAATTATCTTGTTCTTTAATGATGGTATCGTATCTCCTTCATTCCATGACGGCCCATAAACCGACTCTTGTCAACGTAATTGTTGATTCCGTTAATATGCCCCTTTCCGGTGTATTGCCACAAACATATATCCTTGCCATCAGCTAATACCGGTTCGCGTTTGGTATACTGAGCTATCATCAAGTTATAGTCGTCGATTTTGCCTGAGAGATAGTGGTCGTAAAAATTAGCAAAAGTATAAAGCAACGGCTTCTGACGATAGGTTTTTTCAACCATGTCAAGAAACTTGAGAAGGGAATCCTGAAATTCTTCAGTGGGCAAGTCGGACTTGGTTTCTATATCTATCATTGGTACGAGATCCTGATTGCCCGGCTGGCACTGTGACATGAAGTTATAAAGCTGCTGATGAAGGTCGGATTTTGGACGAAAAAAATGATAACTTCCCACTTTTAGTCCATAACGGTGTGCCATATCAATGTTCTCTTCATATTTTTCGTCTATCTTGTTTCCTCCCTCCGTTGCCTTCAGGTATACGTATGCCATCTTGCTGTTCTCTCCTATTGCATCCCAAAATACAGTCCCCTGATAGTGGCTTAGGTCAATGCCGTGGACATGGTCGCATGTATCTTCGCACTGGATGTTGCTCGACTGTATGGTGTCGGCGTCCGCCCGGTACATTGAAAATATGAATAGAATTATCAGCAGAAATATAGATTTATTCATTCTTTACTTTGAATTTTAAATGCAAAGATACAAACTATATACAAAAAAACTTGTATCTTTGTCGGAAAAATTGCAAAATGAAATATTTATTAACCTTGATTGCAGCTATCTTGTTGCTAACATCGTGTGATAAAGATAATGATAACACCGGTGGTGTGATTTCCAAAAAGCGCACAGTGATAGTTTATATGTCGGCAGAGAATAATCTTTCAGCAATAGCTATTAGCAACTTATACGACATGATGAAAGGTTCGAAAGGCATAGGCAGTAACGATAATCTAATTGTGATGTTTGATAATGCTAATTCCTCTAAGAAACCGTGTATATATCGTGTTGCAAATGGTGATACAACTGCAGTCAAAGTGTATGACAGCGATTTTATCAATACCGATCCTGCAAAGATGAAAGAGATACTGGAATGGATTATTGACAAATATCCTGCTGACTCTTACGGACTTGTATTCTGGGGACATGCGGACGGTTGGCTTGTATCAAGTGATACGGTCAAAACAAGTACCGCGGCATCAGCTTCGCCTGCCAGAGTTCCTGTCAAAAGGGCTTATGGAAGCGATAATGGAAAGAATACACAGGCTGGGGGTTATTTGATAAATGTACTCAGTATGGTTTCGGTATTGTCGGGATTACCTAAGTTCGAATATATCTTATGGGATTGCTGTAACATGCAGTGCGTGGAGGATGCTTATGAATTCCGTCATGTTACAAATTACTTCATTGCTTCACCTGCTGAGATTCCCGGTGAAGGTGCTCCTTACGATATTATTGTGCCAGATTTGTTTAATGAAACAGATACTGTCGGAAGAACTATCATCAACGATTATTATAATTATTATGCCAGGTCTACTGTCTTTAACACGGCCCTGACGGGTAAGGGAGTGCCGCTTTCGGTGGTGAAATGCAGTGAACTGGAAAGTCTGGCGACGATAACGGCGGCAAAGCTGGCCACATTTATGCCCGTAGTTGGGCGATATCCTCTGGTAATGTCTACGGACAGCCTGGTGTGTTATTATAAAAACGGTATCATAACTCTTATGTATGATATGCAGGGTTTTATGAAGAAGTATTTGTCTACAATGGATTATATGGAGTGGAAAGCTCAATATGATAAGGCTGTGATCAGTAAGGTGATCTCGAAAAGTTGGCAGACTGATCTATCGATAGACTTCACTGATTTCAGCGTTACTGATTCCAATTGTGGTGCTATGAGTATGTTTATACCTCTGACTGCTTATCAGAACTATAGCGGAGATTTTCAATATAATGAACTTATCAAGAAATTCAGCTGGTATAAGGTTGTAGGATGGAGTGATTATGGCTGGTAATTTTTCAATGGCTCATGGACGTAATAAGACGTAACTTCTTTAGAATAATAAAAAATAGTGTTTTCGGTGGCGACGAGAAGGTGGAACCTATGTCTAACTGGAAATGGAATCAGTTGCTTGTAATGGCCGGCGAACATGGTGTGGATGCCATTGTAATGGACGGTATAAAACCATTCATCAATAATGGAACATTGTGTATGAAAAAGGAGCTTCTGGAAAAGTGGAATTCCCGTGTGGCTGCTATTCAAAATAGTAATCATGAAATGAACGTTGCTCTGGCTGCCATTTTTAAAGAATTTTCTCATCAGCAGTTGAGACCGATTTTAATGAAAGGGTTGGAATTATCTCTGCTTTATCCTGTACCGGAACATCGCACATGCAGGAAGATAGATATTCTTTTTAATTATGAACCGCAAGCCGACAAAGCTGACGTCTGGGCTAAGGAAAACGGGAAGAATATTGATGACAGTGATAAAAGAAAACTCGGGTATTACTGGATGGGGGTGAGAACGGAAAACCACAGATATATGCAGGTGCTGATGAATAGAAGGTTGAACAAACAATTGCAACGTATTGTGAACGGTGAGATAAGATGCTGTGACTCTTCTTATGTTGATATCAACGGGATGAGGGTGGAGGTGTTGCCGCCGACAATGAACTTGCTGCTGCTGCTGATCAATATTTCACGGACTGTGATTGATGATGGACTGGATATGAAACAGATCGTCGATCTAGGGCTGTTTCTGAGGAAAATGGGCGACAAGGTGGATTTTGTGAAATTCCAGTTGTGGATCGAGAGTCTGAAGATGGTGAGGATGGCTCAGGTGATTGGCATTTTGCTTATCAGACTGTTTGATTTTGAGAAGGAGGAAATTCCTTTTGTCCATCATGAAAATGATGTAGCTGCAAAGGCCTTGCTAAAAGAAATTATGTATGGAAGCAGAATTTCTCATTTCCAACCGATTGAAAATGCCGGAACGCTTCGAAAAGAGACACATTCAGTGTTTTTTCATTTAAGGCGATGTTCGAAATATGTAAAATGTTATCCGCGTGAGGTCCATAGTACTGCCATCTCGAGAATCGCTCATTCTTTGAATCAGGTGGAGGAGTAATAAGAATGCACTTTGCCGTTTCTTTTTATTATTACAAAGAAAAGATTTCCTAATCCAATAAAAATGAGTACTTTTGCAAGCAAAATACATTATTATATATGGAAATAAAGAAAGCAGAATTCGTGATAAGCAATGCGGTGGTGCAGAAATGCCCAGATGATACTAAGGCAGAATATGCCTTCATAGGTCGTTCTAATGTTGGAAAGTCTAGTCTCATCAATATGCTTACCAATAATAAACATCTTGCTAAGACATCTTCTACGCCGGGTAAAACTCTGCTTATCAATCATTTTATCATTAACAATCAATGGTATTTGGTGGACTTGCCCGGATATGGTTTCGCTAAACACTCGAAAACAGAACAGCAGAAACTGGAAAGGATGATTACCGAATATATCCTGACAAGGAAACAGATGGTAAACCTGTTTCTGCTTATTGATATAAGACATGATCCTCAGAAAATCGATATTGAATTTATTAACTGGTTGGGGGAAAGCAATATACCTTTTGCCATATTATTTACCAAGGCCGACAAACTGGGTGCGGTAAAGGCAAAGCAGAGTGCCGGTATTTATATGGCAAAACTCCGTGAAACATGGGAGGATCTGCCTCCTTATTTTATCACTAGCGCAGAGTCGAAGATGGGTCGTGATGAGGTGATCGATTACATCGACGGTATCAATAAGGAAATGAAGGAAGGGGATAATAAATAATATGGCTGTTCCTTATTTAGATGTCCAGAATCTTACGAAGTCGTTCGGTGACTTGGTCCTTTTCGATCATATTTCTTTTAGTATCGCTGAAGGTCAACGGGTGGGACTTATCGCAAAAAACGGTACAGGTAAGTCAACCTTACTTTCTGTAATTACAGAGAAGGAGGGCAGGGACAGCGGTGATATTATTTTCAAACGTGATCTCAAAATCGGCTATCTCGAACAGATGCCGGCTTTCGATCCTGAGGAGAGTGTGCTTGACGCATGTTTCAATCATCATGGTGAACCTGAGATGGTGCTTAAGGCAAAGCAGATTCTTACTCAACTTAAGATTCGTGATCTGAATGAACAGATGGGACATCTAAGTGGTGGTCAACAGAAACGTGTGGCATTAGCGAATGTGCTGATTACAGAACCTGATTTTCTTATATTAGACGAGCCTACCAATCATTTGGATTTGGAGATGATCGAATGGCTTGAAGGTTTTCTGGCAAGGGGTAACAAGTCGCTGCTGATGGTTACTCATGATCGTTTCTTTCTTGACCGGGTGTGTTCGGCAATCATTGAGCTTGATAATCAGACGGTATATACCTATAAGGGTAATTATCGTTATTATATGGAAAAGCGTCAGGAACGAATAGATGCAACAATGTCCGAGGTGGCTAGAGCAAACAACTTGTACAGGACGGAACTTGACTGGATGAGACGTATGCCTCAGGCCCGTGGACATAAGGCACGATATCGCGAAGAGGCCTTTTATGAATTGGAGAAAGTAGCTAAACAACGTATTGAGGAGAGACAGATAAGACTGAAGTCGCGGGCTATTTATATAGGCAGCAAAATATTTGAATGTCAATATATATCGAAAGCATGGGCTCCGGATAAGGTGATTCTCAGAAATTTCTATTACAACTTCGCGCGTTTCGAGAAAATGGGTATCGTCGGTAACAACGGCACAGGCAAGAGCACTTTTATAAAGATGCTGCTCGGCATTGAAAAACCGGATGATGGACGCATTGTTGTGGGAGAAACGGTCAACTTCGGTTATTTTTCTCAGGAGGGACTGAAGTTTACTGAACAGCAAAAGGTTATTGATGTCATTACTGATATTGCAGATTATATTGATTTAGGTAGTGGTAAACACATGACGGCGTCTCAGTTCTTACAATATTTTCTTTTTTCTCCTGAACAACAATATAATTATGTTTATAAACTCAGTGGTGGAGAGAAACGTAAGTTGTATCTTTGCTCCGTACTGATGAAAAACCCTAATTTTTTGGTGCTCGACGAACCTACAAATGATTTGGATATTATTACTCTTCAGTTGCTTGAAGAGTATCTGGCTGACTTTGCCGGATGTGTGATCGTTATCAGCCACGATCGTTATTTTATGGATAAGGTGGTGGATCATTTGCTGGTGTTTCATGGCGATGGTGAAGTGCAGGACTTTCCCGGAAATTATACGCAATACCGTGACTGGAAAGCGATGCAGAGTAATATATTGAACGAGAATGTTGAGACAAAGAAACAAGCTAAACCACTACAGAATAATAATTCTTCCGTAGAACGCCATAAGTTGTCATTCAAGGAAAAAAGGGAATTTGAACAGCTTGAAAAAGAGATCTCGGTCTTGGAATCAGAACGGAAGGAGATAGAAGACCAACTATGCAGCGGAAAATTAACTGTGGAGGAGTTGACTGATAAAAGTAAACGTATACCTTTATTACAGGAAGAACTCGACGAAAAGAGTATGAGATGGCTTGAGCTGTCGGAACTGGTATAGTCAGAGACTTGCGTATTTTGTCTTCGTGTACGCACACAAAAGTAAAATTTGCTTATTTGATAATTTTCCTATAATTTTCTACTTTCTCGAAAAAATAGTGCGGAAAAATTTCTTTCATTCAAAATATAGTATTAATTTTGCATTTTTGTAAAGCTGAGTTTGCTTTTTGCAGGTTACGGCTTGGACAATGTGCAACAACATGAATGACAAAATAAAACATATTGGAACAATCAAATCTATAGAAGGAAATCATATACAGGTTAAGATTGTACAGACATCGGCTTGCTCAACATGCGCCGTCGCCAGTCATTGTAATGCGGCTGAGAGTAAAGAGAAAGTAATTGATATTTATAATGTCGAAGATTCGTCTGCGTATAAAAGCGGTGAAGAAGTGACCGTGTGGACATCCGGAGAGGTGGGGATGAATGCTGTATTGTTAGCTTTCGGAGTTCCTTTTATCATATTCATCGTTTTTTTATACGTTTCCTTTCGAATATGGAATGATGAATTCACTGCTGCTTTGGTAGGCATCGGAGCAATGATGGTTTATTACTTTGCACTCTACTTCTGGCGTAGACAACTAGGGTATAAGTTCGCTTTCCATATCGAGAAATAGTAGAAATTATAATCATATAAATAAATAATTATGAGTTTTGTTTTAATAGCAGTCATTGTTTTAGGTGCCATTGGACTGATTTCAGCAGTTATCCTTTATGTGACATCTAAAAAATTTGCGGTAAAAGAAGATCTCAGAATAGCTGAAGTCTCCGCTGTATTGCCTCAGGCTAACTGTGGGGGATGTGGTTTCCCCGGTTGCTCGGGATTTGCTGCTGCCTGTGTAAAGGCTGCCGATGGTGGGTCGCTCGAAGGTAAACATTGCCCTGTAGGTGGTCTGCCTGTCATGGAGAAGGTAGCTTCTATATTGGGAATGATTGCTGTTGAAGATGCTCCCAATGCGGCAGTTGTAAGATGTAATGGAACGTGTGAAAATCGTCCTCGTATTGTTAAGTATGACGGACTTATGACTTGCAGTGCTGTCAATAGTTGTGGAACTGGTGAAACGGCTTGCGGAGACGGATGTCTGGGATGTGGTGACTGTGTTGCAGCATGCCAGTTTGATGCGATATACATTAACCCGGATACAATGATACCGGAAGTGGATGAGGATAAATGTACTGCATGTGGCGCATGCGCTAAGGCTTGTCCACGCAATATTATTGAAATTCGACTTAAGGGTAAGAAAAACAAACGTGTTTATGTAAGTTGTGTAAACCGTGACAAAGGAGCTTTTGCCATCAAGGTGTGTAAGGTTTCGTGTATTGCTTGTGGAAAATGCCAAAAGATATGCCAATTTAACGCAATCACCATCGACGATAATTTGGCTTATATTGATGATGAGAAATGCCGTCTATGCCGTTTATGCGAGAAGGAATGTCCCAGAAATGCCATCATCGCAGTCAACTTCCCTATTCCTAAGATGGCGGATTCAAAATCAAAAATATCCATTGTTGGACAAAAGGTGGAGGCATAATAATATGATGAAAACATTCAGATTAGGTGGCGTTCACCCTGCAGAGAATAAACTGTCAGCGGATGTCGCAACAACAGTGGCTGCACTTCCTGCTCAGGCAGTGTTCCCTTTGTCACAGCATATTGGTGCACCGGCAAAACCTGTTGTAACAAAAGGTGACAAAGTGAAGGTGGGACAACTGATTGCAGAAGCCGGCGGTTTCGTATCGGCTCCTATTTTCTCGTCTGTCTCTGGTGTCGTGGCTAAGATAGACTGTGTAGTTGATGCAACAGGTTATAGGAAACCTTCCATTATTATTAAAGTGGAAGGTGATGATTGGGAGGAGTGCATTGATCGTTCGGATAAACTTGAGCGGCTGTCTGACCATCAGGAGCTTTCTCCTGAGGATATTGTCGGCCGCATCAAGGATGCCGGTATTGTAGGAATGGGCGGTGCCGGATTTCCTACTCACGTCAAACTCTGTCCTCCACCGGACAGTAAGGCCGAATTTGTTATTATTAATGGAGCTGAGTGTGAACCTTATATCACCAGTGATTACCGATTGATGATGGAGCATGCCGATGAAATTCTCGTGGGTGTTGCTCTTCTGATGAAAGCTGCTAGGGTGGATAAAGGTTTTATCGGTGTAGAAGATAATAAACCGGATGCTATCACACTGCTTACGAAGAAGGCCAAAGATTATCAGAATATTGTGATTGTTACGCTAAAACAGAAATACCCTCAGGGGGGTGAGAAACAGCTTATCGATGCTATCGTGGACCGTCAAGTGCCAGCTCCTCCGGCTATTCCTGTAAATGTTGGCGCTATCGTGCAGAATGTTGGCACTGCATTTGCTGTTTATCAGGCTGTTATGAAGCATAAACCTTTATTTGAACGTTATGTGAGTGTGACAGGAAAGAAACTTCAGAACCCTGCAAATTTTCTTGTACGTATGGGTACGCCGATGAGTCAGCTTATTGACGCGTGTGGAGGTATGCCTCAAGGTGACAATAAACTTCTGGCGGGCGGACCGATGATGGGTAAAGCTCTCACGACGACAGAAGTCCCGATATGTAAAGGTACAAATAGTGTGACGATACTCAGCGAAAAAGATGCTAAAAGGACTGAGGCTCAACCATGTATCAGGTGTGCTAAGTGCGTGAATGCATGCCCGATGGGCTTGGAACCGTTTTTGTTATCCACTCTATCTTCAATGAAAGAGTGGGAGAGTGTAGAGAAGGAAAAGATAACTTCGTGCATAGAATGCGGTTCATGTATGTTCACTTGTCCTGCACATCGTCCGTTGCTTGATCATATCCGTATGGGTAAGGGCACCGTAATGGGTATTATCAAAACCCGTAATGCAAATAATAAGAAATAACATCTGTCATGTCAAATAAATTAATAGTTTCATTATCACCGCATGCTCATGGCACCGACAGTGTGGAGCGCAATATGTATGGTGTCATCATTGCACTGATTCCGGCTCTTATCGTTTCGTTTATCTATTTTGGTATAGGTTCTGTGATAGTTTGTGCTACAAGTGTTGCTTCGTGTGTCTTCTTTGAATGGGCTATAACAAAATTTATTCTAAAAAGCAAACATAATACAATTACCGACGGATCGTCAATTCTTACAGGATTGTTGCTTGGTTTTAACTTGCCGTCGAATCTTCCGATATGGATAATCATTATTGGTGCTCTTGTGGCAATCGGTGTTGCTAAGATGACATTTGGCGGACTTGGTTGCAACCCTTTCAACCCTGCTCTTGTGGGACGCGTATTCCTTCTCATCTCTTTTCCTGTACAGATGACCAGCTGGCCGGTCATAGGTCAGTTGTATAAATACACGGATGCTATAACGGCAGCTACACCTCTTTCTATCATGAAGCATGCTATATCTTCCAATGATCCTTCATTGCTGGATAAATTGCCAGACTCGATTAGTATGTTGCTAGGTAATCCGGGACTCAATCACGGTGCCGGGTCACTTGGCGAGGTTTGTGCACTTGCTCTTATAGTAGGACTTATTTATTTGTTGGTACGTAAAATCATAACTTGGCATATTCCTGTAAGTATCTTTGTGACCGTGTTTGTTTTGAGCGGACTTATGCATCTGGCTAGTCCGGTGTATGCTGATCCGATACAGGAACTTCTTAGCGGCGGTCTTATGCTCGGTGCCATATTTATGGCAACTGATTATGTCACATCTCCAATGACCTCGAATGGACAGATTATCTATGGTGTCTCTATTGGATTTCTTACTGTGGTTATACGTGCTTTCGGTTCTTATCCTGAGGGTATGTCATTTGCTATTCTTATCATGAATGCATTTACACCGCTTATCAATACATATTGCAAACCAAAAAGATTCGGGGAGGTGAATAAATGAAAAAGTTGGAATCATCATTTAAGAACATGGCGATTGTGTTAACGTTAGTAGCAGTCGTCACAGGTGCGTTGCTTGCTTATGTCAACGATGTTACAGTAAGGCCTATACAGGACATACAGGCGAAACAGTTGTCTGATGGTATTAATAAGGTGATCGGTGCTTCAAATCTGAAGGTATCGACTCCCGATACGGTGAAAAAGAATATAGAGGGCAAAGAATTCACTTTTGTTGTGTATAAAACCACGAATAAAAACAATAAATCGATGGGTACTGCCGTTCAAAGTACAACGGATGGTTTTGGCGGTTCGTTAGTGGTGTTAGTCGGATTCGATAATAACGGTAATATTAAAGGTTACACAATATTGCAGACACAGGAGACCCCGGGACTTGGTGTTAAGGCTGCTGAATGGTTCCGAAAGGGGAACAAAGGTGATATCATTGGCAAGAAAGCCGGTGGACTAAAGGTGAGCAAAGATGGTGGCGATGTGGATGCCATTACAGCATCTACGATAACATCTCGTGCTTTTCTTAAGGCTGTAAATCAGGCGTATATGGCTATCTCGAACAAAAGTGTTGATGGTGAGAGCGGCGCTTCAAAACAGGAACACAAATAACAAAGAAAGGAGAAATCCATTATGAATTATATCAAAATATTAAATAACGGACTTGTTAAGGAGAATCCTACCTTTGTGCTTCTCCTTGGCATGTGTCCGACGCTTGCTACTACATCGTCGGCAATGAATGGTCTATCTATGGGTCTGGCCACATGTTTTGTGCTTATCTGTTCGAACTTTGTAATCTCCTGTATTAAGAATATTACCCCGGATATGGTGCGTATCCCTGTTTTCGTGGTTGTCATTGCGTCTTTTGTTACAGTACTTCAGATGCTTATGCAGGCTTATACTCCTGTTATATATGCTACGCTAGGTATCTATATACCCCTTATTGTGGTCAATTGTATCATCCTTGGTCGTGCAGAAGCTTTCGCTTGCAAGAACGGCCCTATAGAGAGTACGTTCGACGGTATTGGCATCGGTCTCGGCTTTACGATGGCGCTTACCATACTTGGTGGGGTTCGTGAGATTTTTGGAACGGGAAGACTGTTCGGATGCACTTTGTTCCCTGACAGTTACGGTATGCTGATATTCATACTTGCACCGGGTGCATTCATCACTCTAGGGTATCTTATCGCAATAGTCAATAAATTAAAGAGGGCATAGATATGGCATACATATTAATATTCATTACAGCTATATTTGTTAACAATATCGTGTTGTCACAGTTTCTTGGCATCTGCCCATTTCTCGGCGTGTCGAAGAAAATCTCCACATCCATCGGAATGGGTGCAGCTGTAACTTTCGTCTTAACATTGTCGACAGTCGTTACTTATCTCATTCAGAAACTTGTGCTTGACCCGAATAACCTGCAGTATCTTCAGACTTTGGCTTTTATTTTGGTCATAGCAGCACTTGTACAGATGATAGAGATTATCCTAAAGAAGATTTCTCCGGCCCTTTATCAGGCTCTCGGAATATTCTTACCACTGATTACTACCAATTGCTGTGTACTCGGTGTTGCCATTCTCGTTATTCAGAAAGATTTTACGCTTTTAACCAGTGTGGTTTATGCTTTTTCTACGGCGATAGGTTTTGCCTTGGCGCTGGTGATTTTTGCCGGAATACGCGAACAACTAGCTCTGGTCAACATACCTAAAGGGATGCGTGGAATGAGTATTGTCCTTGTCACCGCTGGACTGCTGTCGCTTGCTTTCATGGGCTTCAGCGGCGTAGACAGTGGGTTGAAGGTCTTATTCGGTTTAAACTAACTTAATTATTTATTTATTACAAAATACAATTATGAAAGAAACAATATTGGTAACTGGTGGAACCGGATTTATCGGTTCACACACAACAGTAGAATTGCAGCAGGCCGGTTATAAGGTTGTTATTGTCGACAATCTTTCAAACTCACGTGCCGAGGTGGTGGATGGTATTGAAAAGATTACAGGCATTCGTCCTGCTTTTGAGAAGGTGGACTGTCTTGATAAGGAAGGTATGGACAATGTGTTTCGTAAATATCCAGATATCTCCGGTATTATTCATTTCGCGGCAAGTAAGGCTGTTGGCGAGAGTGTTGAGAAACCACTACTTTATTATAGGAATAATATTGTTTCACTTATAAATCTGCTTGAACTGATGCCCAAGCATCATGTGAAAGGTATCATCTTCTCATCTAGCTGTACCGTATATGGTCAGCCTGATCCGGAGAATCTTCCAGTTACAGAGGATGCTCCTATTAAGAAGGCTGAGAGTCCTTATGGTAACACAAAACAGGTTAACGAAGAGATTATTCAAGATACAGTGAGGAGTGGCAGTCCTATCAAGGCTATTTTGCTGCGTTACTTCAATCCTATTGGCTCGCATCCTTCATCCATTATCGGTGAGATGCCAAATGGTGTGCCGATGAATCTTATTCCTTATGTAACTCAGACAGCAATGGGAATACGCGAGCAATTGAGTATATTCGGTGATGACTATAATACTCCTGATGGAAGTTGTATTCGTGATTATATCTATGTCTGCGACCTTGCCAAGGCTCATGTTAAGGCCATGGAACGTATTCTCGAGAATAAAAGCGAGGATAAAGTTGAGGTATTTAATATAGGTACCGGCCATGGAGTCAGCACTCTTGAACTTATTCATTCTTTTGAGAAGGCAACGGGCGTGAAGCTAAATTATAAAGTTGTCGGCCGTCGTGCCGGTGATATAGAGAAGGTTTGGGCTGATCCAAAGAAGGCAAATGATGTGCTTGGATGGACAGCCGAGACAAGTCTGGAGGAAACTCTTAAGAGTGCTTGGGACTGGCAGAAGAAATTACGTGCCGCCGGCATTCAGTAAAGATATTAAAACCGGCCTTTGTGCCGTGTTTTATTTTGTGTTTGTGTTGTTATTATCCTCCGACGTGATGTCGGGGGATAATTCTTCTTAACAATCCACAAACAAAATACCCGCTGAAGGATATTTCATATTTCCTTCAGCGGGTGTTTTAGTCTTACTTCATATTTATTTGAAAGTCAATTCTTCTTTATTCGGGTTCTTTCCGATACTTATCGTAGAACCTTCCTTAACATCACCGTTGACAATTCGTTCACTGAGACCATCCTCGATATATGTCTGTATAGCTCTCTTCAGTGGGCGGGCACCAAACTGGACATCATATCCTTTGGTGGCAACAAACTCTTTCGCTTTGGCAGTGATGCTCAGTTTATATCCAAGACCCTCTACACGTCTAATGAGCCCCTTTAATTCGATATTGACAATCTTCTTTATCGCCTCCATGTCGAGCTGGTCGAAAGTTATTATCTCATCGAGACGATTGATAAATTCAGGGCTGAATTGCTTATTGAGTGACTTCTGTATGACACTACGGGCATATTCCTTATCTTTTTCGTCAAGGGCTGCACCGATAGTTCCAGCATTGAAACCAACTCCACGACCGAACTCTTTGAGCTGGCGTGTACCAGCATTGCTGGTCATAATAATTACGGTGTTGCGGAAGTCTACAAAACGACCGTTTCCGTCGGTAAGTCTACCCTCATCAAGTACCTGCAATAACAAATTGAACACGTTGCCATTAGCTTTTTCTATCTCATCAAGAAGTACAATGGAGTACGGATGACGGCGCACTTTCTCTGTGAGCTGCCCACCTTCCTCATAACCTACGTATCCAGGAGGAGCTCCAACGAGACGTGATATGTTGAACTGCTCTGTATATTCACTCATATCGATACGGATAAGAGCATCAGATGAACTGAACATGAATTCTGCAAGTTTCTTTGCAAGGTATGTCTTACCAACACCTGTTGGGCCTAAGAACATGAATGCACCGATAGGATGATTGGGCTCTTTTAGACCAACACGGTTACGCTGTATAGCTTTTACAAGTTTGTCGATTGCATTATCCTGTGCGATAACTGCACCCTTTAGTTCATCTTTCATCCCTTTTAGACGGATACCTTCTGCCTCAGCCAAACGTTGAACGGGTACGCCGCTAATCATAGAGACCACGTCTGCTACCTCTTTGTCAGTGACAGTCTGTCTGTTATCGCTAAGATTTTTACTCCAGGTGTCATTCAGAACTTGTAATTCATTCTCCATTTCCGTCTGTCTGTCGCGGTAGCTAGCAGCTAATTCAAAATTCTGATTTTTAACAGCGGCCTGCTTTTTCTCTTTGATGAAGACTATTTCCTTTTCTTTTTCTGTTATTTCAGGTGGAATGGAGACATGCGAGAGGTGTACGCGCGATCCCACCTCATCGAGTGCATCAATTGCCTTGTCGGGGAAAAATCTGTCGGTAATATATCTTTCTGTCAATTTGACACATGCGTGTAAGGCGTCATCAGTGTAAGTCACATGGTGATGATGCTCGTAACGGTCTTTTATGTTTTGAAGAATCTGAAATGTCTCATCCGAAGTCGTCGGTTCTACCAAAACCTTTTGAAAACGACGTTCCAAAGCACCATCTTTTTCTATACTATTACGATACTCATCGAGTGTGGTCGCACCGATACATTGAATGGTTCCTCTTGCCAATGCGGGTTTAAGTATGTTTGCGGCATCCATAGAACCTGGTGTAGCACCTGCTCCTATAAGTGTATGTATTTCATCAATGAAGATAATTACATCAGGATTCTGCTCAATTTCTTTTATCAGCCCGCGAATACGTTCTTCAAACTGACCTCTGTATTTTGTTCCAGCGACAACGGCCGTCATGTCAAGACTCACAACTCTTTTGTTGAAAAGCAATGGAGATGTATGGTGATTTGCAATTAATTGAGCAAGACCCTCAACGATGGCACTTTTACCAACCCCAGGTTCACCGATTAATATAGGATTGTTCTTCTTTCGCCGGCATAGAATTTCTGTTACGCGTTCGATTTCGCGCTGACGTCCCACTACAGGGTCAAGTTTTCCTTCCATCGCAGCTAGAGTAAGGTCGGAACCGAAGTTGTCAATAATTGGAGTCTTGGCAGTTGGGCGTGTCTTAGTGGCAGTCTCCTGTCGGTTGTCTGCATTACTACTGTCATGACCTGACAAGTCCTCGTCATCTTCTTCATCATCAGGAAATCCTAGACCGTCACGAACACCATTTTTTTGCTGAAGAATAAGTCTTGAATCTTCATAATTCATATTGTTAAACTCCAATATCTCACGTGCACCATCATCTGTCTGGTCATGAAGTATTGCTAAGAACAGATGTTGAACGTCCACCATCTGTGTATGCTCTGTACGAGCCTCTAAAACAGCGAGTTTTAAGATATTGCTCGCGTTTTCATTTAAGACTAACTCAGAAGTCAAGAGGGGTTGACTTAGTTCGTATTCACGCACTTTCTGTTCAAGAGATGTCTTGAGTGATTGTAAATTAATATCTAAACGATTAAATAAATCATACACTGGCCCTGACTCCTCCCTTAAAATACCTAACAGTAGGTGCTCCGGACCCACTGAACGACTTGCCAGACGTGCCGCCTCTTCTCTACTGAATGCGAGAATTTCTGAAACTTTAGGTGAAAACTGACTTGTCATAATTACTATCCTTTCTTTATATTTAAATTTATCGTCGTATGCAAAGATACATGTTTATTTCAAAACAAAAGGTGTGCCAACTTGTTTTTTTATGGCAATCATTACTTTTTTAATGTTTTGCTTTCGTATGTCGTGAAAAAGTAGTAATTTAGCATGCTTTTAGAGGGTTACCTCATAATGCTAAAATAAATATTACAAAATAACAATCAATGTTAGATCAAGACAGAATTATTAAGATTAACATCGAGGAGGAAATGAAGTCTTCGTACATAGATTATTCTATGTCGGTTATCGTGGCACGTGCACTCCCTGATGTTAGAGATGGCTTTAAGCCGGTACACCGCCGAATCCTCTTCGGTATGATGGGATTGGGTAACACCAGTGATAAACCTTATAAGAAATCAGCTCGTATTGTAGGTGAAGTGCTTGGTAAGTATCACCCTCACGGTGACAGTTCCGTATATGGAGCGCTTGTCAGAATGGCACAAAATTGGAATATGCGTTATACTATTGTTGATGGACAAGGTAACTTTGGTTCCGTGGATGGTGACTCTCCAGCTGCCATGCGTTATACAGAGTGCCGACTTTCTAAAATTGGTGAACACATGATGGATGACCTCGATAAAGAGACGGTCGACATGATGAATAACTTCGATGATACATTACAGGAACCCACAGTAATGCCTACACGTATACCAAATCTGTTGGTTAATGGTGGTAGTGGTATTGCCGTGGGTATGGCTACTAATATGCCTACCCATAACTTGAGTGAGGTCATTGACGGTTGCATAGCTTATATTGACAATCCTGATATAAATATAGAGGGGTTGATGCAGTATGTAAAAGCTCCTGATTTTCCAACAGGTGCATACATTTATGGTATGCAAGGGGTAAAAGATGCTTATGAGACAGGCCGTGGAAGAATTGTTTTACGCTCGAAAGCTGAGATAGAAACAAGTGATACACATGATAAAATTGTCGTTACGGAGATTCCCTACGGTGTAAATAAGGCAGAACTTATCAGCTATATTGCAGATCTTGTAAGTGAAAAGAAAATCGAAGGGATAAGTAATGTGAACGATGAGAGCGATCGTCAGGGTATGCGAATTGTTGTTGATGTTAGACGAGACGCTAATGCAAGTGTAGTACTTAACAAACTCTTTAAAATGACGGCACTGCAGAGTTCTTTCTCTGTAAACAATATAGCCCTTGTACATGGTAAACCTAAATTGCTAAATCTGAGGGATTGTATTAAAAATTTTGTAGAACATCGTCATGATGTTGTTACACGTCGTACAAAATATGATTTGCGCAAGGCTCAGGAGCGTGCTCACATATTGGAGGCTCTTATCGTTGCTTCTGACAATATTGACGAAGTAGTACATATCATTCGTGCTGCTAAGAATCCGCAGGAAGCTATTGATAACCTCATGAAGCGTTTCGATTTTGATGATATTCAGGCAAAGGCTATCGTTGAGATGCGTCTTCGTCAGCTCACAGGTCTGCTACAAGACCAATTGCATGCCGAATATGAAGAGTTGGAACGTCTGATTGCTTATTTTGAACAGATACTTGCAGATCCTGAACTTTGCAAGAAGGTTATCAAAGATGAACTCATTGAGGTAAAAGATAAATACGGTGATTTTCGTCGTACTGAAATTGTATATTCCAGCGAAGAATTTAATCCTGAGGATTTTTATGCTAATGACCCCGTGGTTATCACTATTAGTCACTTGGGATATATCAAACGTACTCCTTTGGCTGAATTTAAAGAGCAGAGTAGAGGCGGCGTTGGTAGCAAGGGAGCTCAGACTCGTGACCAGGACTTCACTGAATATATATATCCGGCAACCATGCACAATACGATGCTATTCTTCACACAGAAGGGACGTTGCTATTGGCTGAAAGTTTATGAAATACCTGAAGGTGCTAAGAATTCTAAAGGACGTGCCATTCAGAATATGCTCAATATTGATCCTGATGATAATGTCAATGCATTCTTGAGAATTAAGAAATTCAATGATTTGGAATTTCTTAAGAGTCATTATATCATGTTCTGTACAAAGAACGGTGTGATCAAGAAAACTTGTCTTGAGGAGTATAGTCGCCCACGCACTAATGGTGTTATTGCAATCAATATACTTGAAGGAGATAAGGTTATCGCTGTCCGTTTGACAAATGGTCAGAATGAGATACTACTTGCTAACAGAAACGGACGTGCCGTAAGGTTTGATGAGAATCAGGTACGTTGCATGGGACGCGTTTCGACAGGTGTAAGAGGTATGACACTTGACGGTGATGATGATGAGGTCGTTGGAATGGTTTGTGTCAATGATATCGAAACTGAAACGATCATGGTGGTCAGCGAAAACGGATATGGAAAACGCAGTGAAGTGGATGATTATCGCAAGACTTCACGTGGTGTTAAGGGGGTTAAAACCCTGAATATCACTGATAAAACAGGTCGACTGGTTGCTATCAAGGTGGTGACAGACGAGAATGACCTTATGATTATCAACAAAAGCGGTATTCTTATTCGTCTCAAGGTGGCTGAAGCCCGCGTTATGGGTCGTGCAACTCAGGGTGTACGTCTGATAAATCTCACGAAGAAAAACGATAGTATTGCAAGTGTTTGCAAGGTGATGAGTGCTTCGGAAGAAGAAGTTGTAGAACAGGAGAATAAACGTGAAACAGAAGAGAATAATGCTTCTCTGACGCCAACGCAATCGAATGAAAACTACGATAATGACTCAATACCATTGGTGGATTTCAGCTCTGATGATGACGCTCCAAAAGCTCCCAATGAATAAAAGTTTAACCAAATAAATTATAAGTAAATGAAAAAAATTATGATGATGGCGCTTATGGTTGCTGCTGCTTCCAGCGCCAATGCACAGGACAATCTGTGGAAAAAGGCACAGTCGTTGTGCGATGCCAACAAGTTGGAAGAGGCAATAACAACTATTACCCCTTGCCTTACGTCTGATCAGACACTTAAGAAGGCAGATGCGTGGAATACTTTGTTTAATATTGATTACGCTATCTTTTTGAGAGAGAATACAATAGAGGTAAACAATAAGAAGAACAAAACCCAGATCCCTTATGATACTGTTGCATATTATAATGGCATTGTTGGTGCCCTGAAAGCTGCAATGGAATGTGATAAATATGATGCTACTCCTAACGAGAAAGGGAAGGTTAAAATCAGATTCCGTGAGATAAATGGCAATAAGGTATTCCTTGTTCGCCCGCAAGTGATTAATGCAGGTCTTGCAGCATACAATAAAAAAGATTATGCAAAGGCATTTGATAACTTCTCACTTTATATTGAGAGTGCCAAGGCTCCCTTGTTCTCTGCAATCAAGACTGATGGTCCAGATAAATATCTTTCGACAGTAGCTTATTATGCTAGTCTTGTGGCTTATTCAAATAAGAATTATGATGGAGTAAAAAAATATATAGATATTGCACTCGCTGATACCTCAGTCAAGAGGGATGCTATGGAATTGAAGGTTTATATTTATAAAGACACGAAGGACAGTGTAAACTATCTCAATGCCCTTAAAGAGGCTCATGCATCTTATCCTACAGAATCGAAATATTTCGATATGCTTGTTAACTATTATCTTTCAGCCGGTAATCCGGAGGCAACGAAGAAGTTTGCTTCAGAAGAAATGGCAAAGGATCCAAATAATAAGTCAGCTCTGTATGTGAATGGTGTTGTATTAATGAATCAGAAAATGTGGGATGAGGCAGTGGTATCCTTTAAAAAGGCTATTGAGTTGGATCCTGAATACATGGAAGCTAATTTCAATGCTGGTGTTTGTCTTAATTCTAAGGCAAGTGAGATGCGTGATAAACTGGCTGATAAGAGAGGTAATCTGACAATGGCCCAATATAACTCAATCATTCCTATTGTTAAGGAGAGTTGCATCTATCTGGAGAAGGCACGCCAGATAGCTCCTGACCGTAAGGATCTTTGGGCTTATCCTCTTTACACAGTATATTATGCTCTTAAGAATACAGCCAAGACCGCTGAGATGGAGAAATTGCTAAAAATAAAATAAATACTGAATGAGACGATTAACGTTAGCTGCGCTAATCTTAATGTTAATAATACCGTGCCTGAACGCCCAAAAAAAGGAGATCGCTCAGGCACGGTCATATATTAAGGGAGGCAATAATTATGACAAGGCGGAGCAGTTGATGGAAGAACAACTGAAAAAACCTGAGAACCGACAGAACAAGAAAATGTATCTGCTTGATTTTGAGGCTGTGCGTAAGCAATATGACGAGCAGAACGAAAAGCTGTACCTCAAGCAGAAGTATGACACTGTAACATTGTTTAAAGCTGCTTATCGCATGTTCTCTGTACTTGAACGTTTTGATAGTGTTGATGCTGCTCCAGATACTAAGGGTAATATTAAACCTAAGTATAGAAAAAAACATTCTGAATTTTTGGACTCTTACAGGATGAATTTGTATTACGGTGGTAACTATTTCGTGCGCAACCATGACTATAAGACGGCTTTTCAACTTTACAGTTCTTATATTAATAGTGCAATTCAGCCTTTGTTTAGTGATTATAATTATTCGACACACGATAAGAATATGCCTACTGTGGCTTATTGGGCAGTCTATTCTGGATATAAGATGAATGACGCAAACTCAACTCTCGAGTTCGTGGACTTGGCTCTAAAGGATTCTGCGATGGCAGACAATGTGTTACAGTACCAGACGGAGGCATATAAATTGCTCAAGGATACAGTCAACTATGTATCGACTTTGAAAACTGGTTTTAAGCGTTTCCCGCTTTTCCCGTATTTCTTTGCTCGTCTGATGGATTATTATAGCTTAACCAATCGAATGAATGATGCTTTAGCTGCAGCCGATAGTGCTTTGACAGTCAATGACACCTTAGTACTGTTCCGTTTTGCTAAGAGTACGGCATTGCTCAATTTAGGACGGTATAGCGAGTGCATCGCATTGTCAGATTCTCTTATTGCAAAAAATGATAGTCTGGCTGATGCTTATTACAATGCCGGTACTGCCTATCTCAATCAAGCTTATGACATGGAAAAATCTTCGCGTCCACGTGAAAAGAGATTTCTTATTCGTGAATGTTATTCCAAGGCCCGCCCTTATATGGAAAAGTATTCTAAGTTGGCTCCAAATGACACGGACAAATGGACCCCGGGATTATACAGAATTTATTTAAATCTAAATATGGGTAAACAGTTTGATGAAATAGACAAGCTGATTAATTCAAATAAGAAATAAGTAGATAGGTATCCCTTGTTCATGTGATTTCCCTAATAAGTCTTATAAAAAATAGAGACGCTAACTTATTTTATTGTCAGCGTCTCTATTCCCTATCTTGTTATGTGGAGCTATTTTAGATTGAATTTACTGTATATTACTGATATTTTAATAGGATCACGGCTATTTTTAGTACCTCCTATAAGTTTGGTACTTGTCAGTGACATGTCGTGTACTACCTTTGTCAACTCACTTGAAGAATTGTATGTAGTCGTTACCGGAATAATTACGACCTTGTTCCAATCAGGATGTTTGCTCATCCAATTGGCATCGGTGGCAAGTCCTTTTGTTTTTATATAATTTAGTGAAGTGATAAGTCCTGAGATGTTCGAAAATGTATAAGTGTTGTATGTATCTGAATAGGTCGTAATAAAAGACGTTTTACTGTCTGCAACTTTAGCGTTCTCGAAGAATGAGTAGAGACTGTCCTTTTGTATCATCAATAGTGATGCCGGGATCTCAAAGTTATAGGGATTCTGCTCTTTATTGTTAACACGTGTGAGTACGACTTTTGCTGTGTTAAGCGTGTCGTTCTTATGACCGCTGAAAATATTTTCCACAGGAAGAGTCATCTCTGTAAATATGCCAGCAGGACTCTTAAGGTATGAGCATGTGTTGTCAGAGACAAGATCACTGATAGTCTTTGTGTCGTTGGTTATATTTGTTGTTTGGAGAACTTCTTCGGTACCTGAGAATGATGATGTTCCGTTATAGATAGAATCGGTAGAGATGTATCTAAAGTAAACATTCAGTTGTGAAACATATATATAGGCCATTGAACCTAGACTATTTGTCGTTTTAAAATAGAATCCCGGACAAACGTTATGGGCGAAATTATATGAATTCTTAAAGTAATTTTTGTTTTCATAAAATTTTCTCATAATATAAGTACCGTAATTATTATATGTCACACCGTCTTTGTCAGTATAAGGATCATTCAATGTAATACGAATATTATTGTTGTATGTACTTAGCGACCTAATACTATCACGAACATTCAAGTCGTGGATTGTGTATGCTTTTTGATCTTTAATACCATTTGTTCTTACAAGACCTTTATCTTCAGGGCTGTAGTTCGAATAATACCAATGTCCTTCCTCTACAGGAGATGCCAATTCATAAGCGGTCATCTTCATGGCATTAAGCGAATCTCCATAATAGTCGGTATAATAAAGACGGATTTCGGCAGAATCAGCAACTACTTTACCGCCAATCTTACTTATGATACTGTCAGATTCTGGCAATTCATAATTATCGATTGTATGGAACTGCGTCATAAAGTTACCGGTTATATATGCGCCTGTCTCAGGATCTTTCACCTTTCCGAGATAACCTATACTATTTCTAGATAGTACAGAGTCTGCCTTTATTGAACGCGTGGTCACATTGAAAGTATCTGCCGAAATTTTCAGGCTGTCTACTTTTGCAGTCAGTGTTGAACCTAAATACGAAGTGTCGTCATCACAAGAAGTGATTGCCAATGCTGCAATGGCAATAATCAATATAAATTTTGATTTCATTGAAGTACTTATCTTAATGATATAAAAGATTTGTGACTATTATTTCTCGCTTTCACCTGATATGAGGTCATAGAATGCGTTATAAGCATCTGCATAACCTTCTTCACCAGGAAATTTGAGGGTTGGGACATTCTTCTCGGCTGCATAACTCAGCAATTGCGAATTAACATTTTTGCCGCCTTCTATTACACCGTCAGAATAATCGATAGCAAGTTTGCTAAGTTCTATGAAGTTGAAATCTTCCTTATAGTTTTCAAGTAGTTCCTTTTTGGCATCTCTGAATTCCACACATTTCTTAAAATTGGTTCCTAAAGTTCCCTTCAAATCATTTTCGAAGAGTGATGTTACTACTTTTGTATTGGCAAAGGACGGTTCTTCATGATAAGCTGTTTTAATATAGAGAGGAACGACAGCACCCATCCATCCTTGACAGTGGATAATGTCTGGTACCCAACGTAGCTTTTTTACTGTTTCGAGAACACCGCGTGCAAAGAAAATAGCGCGTTCCCCATTATCTGGATATTCTTCTCCAAGTTCATTAGCAGCCATCTGGCGTTTCGTAAAATAGTCATCGTTGTCGATGAAATATACCTGCATTCGGGCCGCCTGAATAGATGCAACTTTAATAATAAGAGGATGGTCTGTTTCATCAATAATAAGGTTAATGCCAGAAAGACGTATTACCTCATGCAATTGATTTCGGCGTTCATTAATATTACCCCATTTGGGCATAAAAGTTCGTATTTCGCGTCCTTTTTCTTGTATGGCCTGAGGAAGGTTACGTCCCATTAGCGACATTTCACTGTCAGGTACGTAAGGTGTAATCTCCTGGTTTATAAATAATATTTTTGTTACCTTCATCTTATTTGTTTTAATTATCACGCAAAGGTACATAAAATAATCTTGATAAACTCAGTTTCTGGGTTATTTCACAAAAAAACAACCTTAAATGTTATATTTTTAGCATATTTCTTCCATATTTAAGAAATTAGTTGTTATTTTGCACCTCGTAAAGGAAAACGTATAAAAACGTTCAATCAACAATAATGAAAGTATTTCATAAGATTGTCGAGTTGCAAAATGAACTTTTTGCAGTTCGCAAAGAAGGTAAAGAGATTGGTTTAGTACCAACCATGGGAGCCTTGCATGCAGGTCATGTATCGCTTGTAAGACGTAGTGTAAAGGATAACAGCGTGACAGTAGTCAGTGTTTTTGTTAATCCTACTCAGTTTAACGACAAAAACGATTTAAAAAATTATCCTCGTGATTTAAATGCCGACTGTAAATTACTTGAGTCCGCAGGGGCTGATTATGTTTTTGCTCCTGCAGTGGAAGACGTCTATCCAACTCCGGATAATCGTCAATTCTCATTTCCACCAGTGGATACAGTAATGGAGGGCGCCCATCGTCCAGGACATTTCAACGGGGTTTGCCAGGTGGTTAGTCGTCTGTTTTATATTGTACGTCCTACACGTGCGTATTTCGGAGAGAAAGATTTCCAGCAGATTGCCGTTATCAAGGCTATGGTAAAGAGTTTGAGAGTAGGTGTGCAGATTGTAGAATGTCCTATCATAAGAGAAGAAGATGGACTCGCACTTAGCTCAAGAAATCAACTTCTTTCGGTTGAAGAGAGGAAAATTGCTGTAAATATATCGAAGATTTTGAAAAAAAGTCTTACCTTTGCAGCCAATAATTCAGTGGAGACTACTCAGAAGTTTGTCGTTGAAACTATAAATGCTATAGAGGGACTCGAGGTACAGTATTATCAGATCGTTGACGGCAATTCACTGCAACCTGTTGAAAAATGGGATAGTAGTGGCTATATAGTTGGATGTATAACTGTTTTCTGTGGAAAGACTCCTATTCGTTTGATAGATAACATTAAATATACGGAATAAAAATAGATAATTTCTATGATGATAGAAGTATTAAAGTCTAAACTGCATTGTGTTAGGGTGACGGAAGCCAACCTTAATTACATGGGCAGTATTACGATTGACGAAGATTTAATGGATGCTGCCGACTTGATTGCCGGTGAGAAAGTTCAAATTGTAGACAATAACAACGGCGAACGTTTCGAAACTTACATTATAAAAGGTGAAAGCGGTTCTGGCTGTATATGCCTTAATGGTGCAGCAGCGCGTAAGGTGCAAGTTGATGATGTGATAATTATTATAGCTTATGCTCTTATGGATTTTGAGGAGGCCAAGAAATACAAACCTTTAGTCGTCTTTCCTGAAAACAACAAAATAGTTAAATAAAATAAAAATCCCCGGTTGGATCATCAACCGGGGATTTTTATTTTGTCAGTTCTCTTTTTTATTATTCAAAAGCAACAAGAACTGTGCCTTCCATAACACTGTCTCCTTCCTTTACGAGGATTGCACTTACTGTTCCGTCTTTTTCGGCCGTAAGGTTGTTAGCCATCTTCATGGCCTCTAAGACAACCACAGTCTCACCTTTCTTTACGGCCTGACCTACTGCAACGCATACCTTAACGAGGAGTCCCGGTAGTGGGGCTTTTATTGCATTATTGGTATTCACGTTGTTTGTGGCAGATGGTGATGATACAGAAGCAGAAGTTGGTGCAACTGTTACAGGACGGACAACGACCTTCTTTTTTTCAGGTTCTGGTTCTTTCTCCATCTCAACCTTGTAATCTTCACCGTTCACAGTGATGTTGGCAATATCATTTTCAATGTCACCTATTGCAACCTTGTATTCTTTGCCATTAATGATATATTTGTAATCTTTCATTTTAATGTCTTTATTGGATAAATTCTCATTACGGGCGTTTTGTCATCATCTGGATGTGACTGTTCCACTGAGTCTGAACCGGCTTGATTGTAATTATATTCGATTCTTTGTCGTGGACATTGTTTCCCTTGTATTCGTGCAGTGCCATTGCGATGGCTGCATATACTTCGTTATTTACCTTACTCATTATTTAATAATTAAAGTGGAATATTTCCATGTTTCTTTGCTGGTAGTGACTGCTTCTTAGTTGCTAGTTGTGCCAATGCACGGCAAATACGGAAACGTGTATTTCGCGGTTCGATGATATCGTCTATATAGCCATATTTTGCTGCCTGATAAGGATTCGCAAACATTTCAGTGTATTCCTCTTCTTTCTGTGCAAGGAATTCTTTTGGATTTTCCTGTGTTTTAGCCTCTCTTGCACTAAGCACTGCGACAGCACCGGATGCCCCCATAACTGCGATCTCCGCTGATGGCCAAGCATAATTAAGGTCAGCACGCAACTGCTTGCAACCCATAACGATATGACTACCACCGTAACTCTTACGCAGTGTGATAGTAACTTTAGGAACAGTAGCCTCACCATAAGCATAGAGAAGTTTTGCTCCATGTAGGATGACGGCATTGTATTCTTGGCCTGTACCTGGAAGGAATCCTGGAACGTCAACAAGAGAAACTATTGGAATATTAAAAGCATCACAAAAACGAACAAATCGTGCGCCTTTGCGGCTTGAGTTGCAGTCCAGTACACCTGCATAGCAAGCAGGCTGGTTGGCTACTATACCAACGCTCTGACCATTGAAACGTGCAAAACCTATAATGATGTTCTTTGCAAACTTAGGCTGAACCTCGAAGAAATCTCCGTTGTCAACAATAGAACTGATGACGTTATACATGTCATAAGCCTTGTTAGGATCCTCTGGGATGATTTCGTTAAGATAGTCATCCATACGAGCGATAGGGTCGTTACATTCCTTACGTGGAGCTTCTTCCATGTTGTTTGACGGAATATAGCTTAACAGTGTTTTTATCATCTGCATAGCTTCTTCCTCTGTTGATGCAGTGAAATGAGTAACACCGCTCTTTGTAGCGTGAACACTTGCACCGCCAAGATTTTCTTGATCAATATCCTCACCGGTAACGGTCTTAACCACCTTAGGGCCTGTAAGGAACATGTAACTGGTGTTTTCCATCATGAGGGTGAAATCGGTTAGCGCTGGTGAATAAACAGCACCACCTGCACATGGACCGAAGATTCCTGAAATTTGAGGGATAACACCGCTTGCGAGGATGTTACGCTCGAAAATTTCACCGAAGCCGGCAAGAGCGCAGATACCTTCCTGAATACGTGCACCACCTGAATCATTGATTCCGATACATGGAGCACCCATCTTGACTGCTTCATCCATTACTTTACATATCTTCTGAGCCATTGTCTCTGATAGAGACCCTCCGTTTACTGTGAAATCCTGTGCAAAAACATAAACAAGACGCCCGTCGATTGTTCCGCTACCGGTTACAACGCCATCGCCGAGATACTGTTTCTTCTCCATACCGAAGTTTGTACAACGGTGAAGTTTGAACATATCCATCTCTTCAAAGCTACCCTCGTCGAGCAGCATGTCGATACGTTCGCGTGCTGTGTATTTTCCGCGTTCGTGCTGTTTTTGAATGGCTTTTTCGCCACCGCCTAAACGGGCTTGTTCGCGTTTTGCGATAAGCTCTTTGATCTTTTCTATTTGTTTACTCATAATCTTTATTTATTATGTGACTATCTATCTTTCGTTACAGCAAATAAGGAGGCTTTGACACCTCCTTACTGTTATTGTTTTAGTGTTCACAGAGCTCTGTAAGTATACCCTGAGTCGATTTTGGATGCAAGAATGCTATGTTTAGATTCTCAGCACCTTTTCTTGGCGCTTTATCTATAACACGTACACCTTTTTCGTCGCATTCGACAAGTGCATTTGCAACTCCGTCTTCAATGCAGAATGCTACGTGATGAACACCATGGTTACCTTTGTCAAGCCACTTCTGTATCGTGCTTTCCGGTGATGTCGGCTCTAGTAATTCAAATTTTACTTCGCCACATTTCAAAAAGGCTGTCTTGACCTTCTGATCGGCTACTTCTTCAATGTTGTAACACTTCAGTCCCAATACGTTTTCAAAGTAAGGGAGTGCTTCTTCAATACTTGGTACTGCTATTCCCAAATGTTCAATGTGTGAAATCTTCATTTTTCTTTGTGATATTAAAAGGTCTGCAAAGGTAATTATTTTCTTTGGATTCACGAAATAAAAGCAGATAAAATAGAGAGCGTTGATGGGATTATTTACTATCTTCTGTGTCAATTACTCTTATAATCAGATTATTCTCGTCCATCGATTGACAAACGTGGACAAATATTTAACAGTGACACCGAATATCTTGTAAATTAGTGTTAGAATTCAAATCTTACTCTCGCGTTAATCTGTCTGCCTGTAAGATAATTAGGTACGGCATATTGATTCTTGTTGACATCGGTAATCCAGTAGTAGGAGTTTACATTATCAATTCCGAACAGATTGAGCACGTCCATTCCAAGCCAGATATTCTTGAACGGTGTGTTTTTCTTTCTGTCTTCATTGTTCAGGAGTCGGTAACTCATTCCTATATCGGCACGGCGGTATGCCGGTGCTCTGAATGTTTGATATTCTATGCCTGTATGAGGTGGACCGAATGGAAGTCCGTCGGCATAACTTAGTTTTAGGCTCATTGTCCATCGGTCTGTTCCTGGAAAATAATCGCTTAAGAACAGGTTTATGGCATAACGTTGGTCGGTAGGCATAGGTATCCACTGTCCGTTGAGCTTCTCTTTAGTTCTCATCAGCGAAAGGCTGATCCAAGAATCTGTACCGGGAACAAACTCACCGTATAATTTCATATCCAGTCCTGCAGCATAGCCATCCGATAGATTCTTTCCATAATATACAATCTTCACATTGCTTACATTATATGGAATAATGTTTGATAGTGCTTTATAATAAGCCTCGGCTGTAAATTTATAAGGACGGTTGTTCATCTTGAATTTGTAATCCATCGCTGCTAAGAAATGTATCGAGCGTTGACTTTTGATATTTTTGTTCAGAGTCACATAGGTAATGCCATTAATGGTGGTTGTGTCGCGTAATTCTTTATAAAAAGGTGTCTGATAGTACAGGCCTGTTGCAAATCTGAATGTAAAGTTCTGATTGAATGCCGGTATTATACCTAGAGAAATACGAGGACTGAATAGGCTCTCCTTATTGAAATCCCAGTGGGTAAACCGTACACCGTAGTTTAGTGTATAGAATGTTTCACCACCTTTGAATTTATATGTGTCCTGAATATAGCTTTCAAATCGTTTGGAGTCGAGTGTGTTATTTGATGACATGGTATAAATAAGATTCAACGCATCAGAACTATGTGGAAGTGAGTATCCGCTGGAATCTCTCATTTCGTACTCTTTACTTTTTTCCTCCACATGTTCAAACTTATATGTCATTGCGGCTTGAATATGGTGCGCTTTCATTTTGTGGTCGAGCATTAGTTTAAAATTTGTGACATTGCTCGTGAGATAGTTGCGCGCATGTTCCATATAAGTTCCTACTCCTAGATTATCGTTTGTCTCTGTCTGATTAAGCCAGTATTCACCTTGGATGTCGTAAGTCTCTTGTTCTTTTGTGTTGAAGGCAGAAGTGAGTAACGACAGAGATGTATTATCATTTAGGTGGCGAGTAATGTTAAGCGTTCCGAAGTAAGTGCGGAAAAGATCCTTTTCCTGGCCGTCAAAATATACTTTGAATTCTTTGACATTCTCGAGCGTGCCAAATTTTGTTTCACGATCCACCGGCTTAAAGTTATAATGGTTTTCGGATATATTTCCGATGAAATCCACAGTCCACAATTTATTTGGTGTCCAACTCATATATGTTTGGTAGTCGAGAAATGACGGATCATATTCGCCGTTAGTATCCAGGGAGCCCAAAAGATATTTGTTGGTTTTATACCTTATGCCGTTGCTCATCGAAAAATTTTTGTTTGAGAATCCCACGTACCCACTCCCCCCTAAAAGACTTCCTGCTACAGTCGCTTCAAAGTTTTTTGGACGTTTGTAGGTTATATCTAGTGCAGATGACATCTTGTCCCCGTATTTTGCTTCGAATCCCCCTGCTGAAAATCCTATTGACTCCACCATGTCGGGATTAATAATACTTAAACCTTCCTGTTGTCCGCTGCGGATGAGTAGAGGACGGTATATTTCCACATTATTAATATAAACACTGTTTTCGTCGAAACTGCCTCCTCGCACATTATATTGAGAAGAAAGTTCGTTATGTGTTGAAACTCCAGCCTGAGTAGCAATAAGTTCTTCTACTCCGTTGCCGTTAACGGATGGCATGTTCTTTGTGTCTTTGACGTCAAGATGTTGTGTCTGATCTGTCTGTCTTTTTATTTCAGTTACCACCACTTCGCCTAACTCGTAGTCCGGTAGCATTATCTGCAGTGTTATAATACCCTTCGGATTCTTCAAAACTCGTTTCCTCGTTTGATAACCAATCATGGAGAATCTAACCACTACGCTGTCTGTTGATTTCAATGTTATGCTAAAGTGTCCCTTGAGGTTAGTCATAGTGCCGGCTTTCTGGCTCTCTACGTATACGGAAGCAAGTTCTATCGGGGCTTGTTTATCGTCAATGACGGTACCTTGCAGGGTAAATGATTCTGCAAATACCTGAGAGCCGAAACATAGAATCATGGCGATAATCGCGAAAATACGAATTTTTTTCATACTAACATATAACGAGTTTTTTGTAAGATTATTGCTTTCCCATTTTTTATATAGTTTTGTGACCCGGTATTGTTGTAAATAATTTGGTTATACATAATATTATAATTACATTTGCTGCAAAATCATAAGAATGACTAAAATCATATTGGCAATAGATTCTTTTAAAGGCTGTTTGACTTCATCAGAGGTTGAAGTGGCTGTGGACAGAGCTATTCGTATGAAACATAAGTCGTATGAAATATTGCAGATTCCTGTTTCTGATGGTGGCGAGGGAATGCTTGAAGCTTTCTGTTATGCTTTAAATGGAAAGGTAAAAAAGGTAGATGTTCATGATCCGTTGATACGATTGATACCGTCTTCTTATGGAATATCGTCAGATAATAATACGGCTATTATTGAGATGGCTAAAGCCAGCGGACTGACTCTTCTTGATAAAACAGAATTGAATCCAATGCTTACAACATCTTATGGAACAGGCGAATTAATTGCCGACGCAATCCTTCATGGATGTCGTAATTTTATTATTGGTTTAGGTGGAAGTGCTACTTGTGATGGTGGAACCGGTATGATGCAGGCACTCGGTGTGAGTTTTTTTGATTCAGACAATAATGAATTGATATATGGTGGAGCGATATTGGCTGATATTAAAAAGTTAGATATATCCCATATAAATCCTTTATTGTCAGAGTGTACATTTACGATAGCTGCAGATGTCTTTAATCCACTTTGTGGAGAAATGGGGGCCGCAAAGGTCTTTGCTCCACAAAAAGGTGCTACAGCACAGATGGTGGATCTTCTGGAAGATGGGTTGCGTAATTATTCCGATGTCATTAAGAGGTTTCTGCATACGGATGTTAACATCGTCTCGGCAGGGGCTGCGGGAGGTTTGGGGGCTTCACTCATTGGCTTTATGAATGCAAAAGTTTGTTCTGGAACAGAGTACCTTCTAAAATTATCGGATTTCGATAATCTGTTATCGGATTCAGATATCGTAATCACAGGTGAGGGCATGGCTGATTGTCAAACGCTCATGGGGAAGTTACCTTTCGGCATTTTGCAGGCGGCAAAACATCAGAATAAACCTGTATATCTTATTGCAGGTAAAGTAGAAAATACTCATGAACTCTTAAATGCAGGATACGCTAAGATCGTCGCTGTTACACCGGAAGGTATGCCTCTAACCCAAGCCATGAGAAAAGATGTGGCTGTCAATAATATAATAAAATCTGTGGCTCAATTGATTTAATTGGCTTTTATCTATAAAACCAGGATAATAAGCTATTCATCCATCCAATACTGAATCTGAACCATCGATTTGTACTCACAGGCTTTCCACCGAACTTGAGTATGAATTCTCGATAATGGTTTTTGCGGAATGGAAGACCTACGTCAAGAAAATATATATGAGGGCATCCCTTATCAGAAGCATATTTTATGGATTCCCACAATGACAGAATCTCGGGGTGTAGATATGGATAGCTCTTCTTGCGGTACGCTAAAAACCAAAGATAGGCATTTCCGTTGCTATAAGTGCAGATGGCTGTACCGATAACTTTACCTTTATATTTAGTGACGAACATGTTTCCATTGTCATTCTTGCTTATCAGATACAGAAACTTCTCCGGTGGGCAATAATGTCGTATTTTTATTTTGTAAAATCGTCTTAAAAGTTGAATACAGGCTTCTCGATCTTCATCTGATTCGACTGCTGTCGTAGTTACGCCACTTTCATAAGCATTTTTGATTCTTTTAAGAGTTTTTTTATCAAGGCGTTCTTCTGGCGTATGGCTGTGTAGTGAGTTATGTATCTCCATCCAATGTATGGGGAAGTAATTGCATTTACGGAAATATTTATAGCCAAACATTTTGTTGCTGAGATCGCTAAATTCTATATATAGGCATCTCAACTGTAATTTGCTGGTTAGTCTCGTGAGCATCTTAACAAACAAGTCTTCACGTTTGTATTCTCCCTCAGTATAATCGCCTTCCCCGTAGATTCTGCATTGGCTATACAAGTAAGGTGGCATCCATGAACCACGGCGTCGGATAATTGCCAGCAAGTGGCATAATATTCTGTCGGCGCTATCGCTAACAACCACCATAAAAGGAAAATGCCCGGGCGTTTGTTCGTACACCTCGAAAAGTGACCTACTATGGAAAAAATCACGGTATTCCATCTCTGGCAAGTCTGTGCTGTGGTTGTAAATACTTACTTTAAGACTATTCATACCGCAAAAATAATAAATCTTTTTTAAAAAACCTATATACGTCAGATTTAAATGAAAATATTTCGCTAACTTTGCATATAGTACATCAAAATTAATTGAAAAATGAAGGAATTTAAAGAATTGATTCAGCTGCGTCGCAGTCACCGTAAGTTTACAGATGAAGAAATAAGTCCTGAGGATGTGAAACTTATCCTCCGAGCTGCACTCATGTCTCCTTCTGCAAAAGGTATTCGCGGTTGGCATTTTATCGTAGTTGATGACAAAATGACTATAAAGAAATTGTCTGATTCAAAGACCCATGGTGCAGAATTTCTTGCCGGTGTTCCTCTTGCAATTGTGATTACCGGAAATCCTGAAGAGAATGATTGCTGGATAGAAGACGGTTCTATAGCTGCAACGATGATCCAGTTACAGGTTGAAGATTTAGAGCTCGGATCCTGTTGGGCGCAGATGCGTGGGCGTGGCCTCAGTGACGGAACGGCAGCCACAGAAGTCATTCGTGGAATGTTGGATATTCCTGAGTCCCATGAGGTACTTTGTGTAATAGGCATTGGTCATAAGGCCGATGAACGTAAACCTCAGGATGAAGATAAACTCCGTTGGGAGCAGGTTCATATTAATAAATTCTAGATGAAGATCGTTTTAATTGGGGCTGGTAATCTAGCCACAAATTTGGGTAAGGCTCTTTTTTCTGCAGGGCATGATTTTATTCAGGTTTATAGCCGTACCATGGAATCTGCTTCAGCTCTGGCTACACTTGTCGGTGGTGCACCTACTACAGATATCGACAGCATTAATTATAATGCTGATGTGTATATTATTTCAGTAACAGACAGTGCATTGGCGGAACTCATTCCGAAAGTCTGTAAGGGCAGAGAGCGCAAACTCTTTTTACATACGGCGGGCAGCATGCCTGTGGATGTATTTCAAGGCATGGTCTTGCATTATGGGGTATTATATCCGATGCAGACATTCTCGAAAAATAAAGAGGTGAATTTTAGTAATATACCTTGTTTTATCGAAGCTAATGATGAGAGTGCCATGCAGAATGTAGATGCACTAGCCAGAAGTGTCAGTAATCAAGTCATGACATTGAATTCCGAGGGCCGTAGTTATCTACATCTGGCAGCAGTATTCGCATGCAATTTTACGAATCTTTGCTATCATATTTCGTCAAATATTCTAGCAAAACATAATATACCTTTTGATGTAATGCTTCCGCTTATTGACGAGACTGCGGGTAAGGCTCATGCGATGAGTCCAATAGATGCCCAGACTGGTCCTGCTGTGCGTTATGACCGTAACGTGATACGTAATCAGTCGTCTATGCTAAAGGATAATCCTTTGGTAAAAGATTTATACGAACGTATGAGTCTTTGCATACATCAGTTAGCTGTAAAGAATAAATGATTAATTACAATTTAAAGAAGATAAAAGCCATCGCTTTTGATGTTGATGGTGTTCTTAGCGTGGATACGATAACTCTCCACCCAGGAGGAGAGCCAATGCGTACGGTCAATATAAAAGATGGTTATGCCATACAGTTGGCTGTGAAAATGGGACTTCATATTGCGATTATCACGGGAGGGGATACCCATAGTGTCCGACTCAGGTATGAACATCTTGGGGTGGAAGACATCTATATGAAAGTCTCGGTTAAGATAAATACATATCAAGAGTTTCTTTCGAAGTATGGTTATACTGACGACGAGGTAATCTTTATGGGTGACGATGTGCCGGACTATGAAGTGATGAAACGTTGTGGCTGTCCTTGCTGTCCGGCTGATGCCTGTTCTGACATTAAGGCTATAAGCATTTATGTCAGTGATAAAAACGGTGGCTACGGATGTGGTCGTGATGTTATTGAACAAGTCCTTCGTGCCCAAGGCAAATGGCTGAAGGATGCAAAAGCTTTTGGTTGGTAATATGCTTGACAATTTAAAGAAATATCATATTATTCTTGCGAGTAACTCACCACGCAGGAATGAACTCCTTAAAGGTCTCGACATCGACTTTGAGGTTAGGATTCTTTCTGGCATCAAGGAAGATTATCCATCTTCACTTGCATCTGCTGATGTTCCTGAATATATAGCCGGTGAGAAAGCAGATGCGTATGTGAAAACTTTGTCTTCCAATGAATTGCTGATTACAGCAGACACCGTTGTCGTTGTAGACGGTCAGATATTGGGAAAACCGAAAGATGATGACGATGCCTGTCGAATGTTACGACTTCTAAGTGGAAAAGCTCATGAAGTAACGACAGGTGTATGTCTTCTGACAACAGCTTTCCGCCGCACATTCTCTGTTACTAGCAAAGTAACCTTCGCACAACTTGCGGATGCTGATATCAAATACTATGTTAAAACGTACCAACCATTGGATAAGGCCGGTGCTTATGGTATTCAAGAGTGGATTGGATATATTGGGGTAACAGCACTTGAAGGTAGCTATTTCAATGTTATGGGGTTACCTGTTCAACGGATATTTTCAGAACTGAGAAAATTGTAATTAGTAGCATTGTGTATGAATTATAATTTATAATATAGATTTTTTATGATGCATTAGTGGTTTTTATGGTTTTAAACATTTATAATGTTAAATAAAAAATATATACACATTATGTTCGTTCTTATATCTATCTTTGTAAAATAGATGATTATGAATGTAATATTTTAATGTTCGATTAAATTATGAAGAAATTTTTTATACTTGCCTTTATTATATTAAGTACTATCATTGTGTCATCTTGTCAAGATACTAATTTGTTTGATCAGACTGTGTACAACTCTATATTGAAGCAGTCTTTTCCCGTGGATAGTATTGATCCTAATCAGGACTGGAAAACCGTAGGTAGTGCAGATGTGAGCGTATATGTTAATCTGGACTATGGCGAAAAATATACCGTTAAGATATATAAATCGAATCCGTTGGCATACGAAGTTGATACCCTCCTTGCAAGTGGAACAGTAACGAGTGGGGAAACATTAAATACAACGATGAGTTATCCCTTGGTTCAGAATATGTTTTATGTGACTCTCCTTGATAAGGATGGCTATATGCAAGTGAAACCAACTTCACTTGAAAATGGCAAGCTTACTGCTTACTTCGGAGTATCATCTCCAACTTCTGCAAAAACAAGAAACAATGCACCGAAAAAAGCTGATGCTTATACTATTCCTATCTTTACAACTCCAACAGTATCTCAATATTTAGATGGTGCAGAAGAATTGAATTCTACTAATGCCAGTTCGTGGGGAGCAACTAAAAAATTAAAATTAACAGGTAACTGGACTAGTGCGATAAGTAATCTTGGTAACTGGGATGACGCTTCGAGAACATTATATATTACCGGAACATGGACATTGCCGAAGAATACAAATCAGAGTTTAGGTAATAACGGTGTTATTGTTGTTGCTAATGGGGGAACAATTAATATCCCTAAGAATTCCACTTTAAATGTAGGCAATGGAGGTAAGATATATGTTATGAGTGGCGGTACGATTTCTGGTGATGGTACTCTTTATTTTGATGGGAGTGGTACGACTGGTTATGATTATAATGCCGGAATGATCAATATCTCAACATTTAATGTCCATGGCAGTTCTTTTTACAATGTCGGTAGTATTACGACGTCGTCTTACCAAAATCAGACTAGTGGATCTCCCTTTATTAATTGGGGTAAATTAATCGTAAATGGAGATATGGCTACTTATAATTCTCCACTTTACAATGGTTGTTATGTGAAGTGTTCCGGTACGATAACCGTCACAGATTTAAGAATCGGAAACTCTGCTTATGTTTATTCGAATACTCTTAATTTAAATAATTCTCAAGTGGTATTGAACAATGATGCTATACTAGATACGTATTATTTGTCGATTGGGAGTAGTACAATTTATGGCCCGGCAAGTGGGGATGATGCTGTATTTCAGTTTGCCTATTTTTCTAATCTTTGGGGCGCTAACTACTTGTATAATAATCTGGATTTCTGTACCACAAGGACTTCTTGGAATACTATTAGTTTTAGCAGCCTTTGGGGAAATTTCTATGCAAATTCAGCAGTAGAAAGCTACTTATGGTCACAAATTAATAAAACGTATGATTCTTCAGAATGTTCCGATGGTATATCTAAAGATAACCCAACGCCTGTTACAGATGCCACTTTAGGCTACACCTTCTGTTACGAGGATAATTATCCAGCACCTGGAGATTACGATTTTAATGATGTGGTGATGTCTGTATTCCCTTCTACAAAGAATAACAAAGTTACATTAAAGGTTACACTGGACGCTGTGGGTGCTGCAAAACAGTCTGCTGGTGCAATACGTCTTGCCGGGATAAAAACATCTGATATAACCTCTGTTACTAAGACAGGGAGCACGAAAGAACAAAGTACTGGTTTGAATACTACATTTATCAATAGCATTTATATAACTGATGTTCAAAATAACCGATTAACGGGAAGATCCAGTGTTGGCAGTGATGTTGTCATTCCTGTGTTTAATGATTCACATTCTGCCATAAGTGGAAGTATGATCCGTTATTTCTATAACACTATTGTTGGAGGTAAAACAGCTGTTCCGGATACGGTTACTTATTCAATAACTTTTAAAGATGCGGCTACGGCATCTAAGCTTGTTGCCGATAGTCTTGATGCCTTCATTATCTATGATTATAATAGTGCTAAGTGGGAAGTTCATACCTATCCGTTTAAAGGCTGCAAAGTGTTATTTGATCGAAATGAGGCAAGTTCCAGCACTTATCCTTGGGCGGTAATGGTTCCGAAGCCATTCTATTATCCGGTTGAATATCAACCGATAACCGTGAAAATTTCAGATAGCAGTGCTACCGATACCGGTGCATATTCTACTACTGGTCATTCTTTTGCCGGTTGGGCTGCAGACAAGTCGACGAATCAGGATTGGTATAAGTATCCAATAACAACTAAAGTATATGGATATCCGTCTTCATCTTCTTCCGCGAAGAAACGAATCGTAAAAAATGACTAGAATTAGATATTCAATCATATTATTAATATTGGTTTCTGTTTCTGCTTTCCCGCAGAAACCGATATCGTTTGTCAGTGCTCTTTCTCAGAAATCATTTCCTAGAACAGTCAAAGCCGGAAATTATAGCGGAATAACTTATATAGGTGGCAGCACGTACGCCGTAGTAGATGATAAATCGCCAACTGACGGTTTTTATCTTTTTGATATTGATATTGACTCTGTGTCCGGAAATATAAAGAGTGTTGTGTCGAAGGGATTTCATGGAAATACCGGACACAATCGTGACAGTGAGGGAATTGTGTATGTGCCTAATACCAATACTCTTTTTGTGAGCGGTGAGGCTGACATGCAAATCTTAGAATATAATATGGATGGAGCGTTGACAGGTAGATCCCTAGTATTACCTGAAAAGTTTAAACGTTTATCAGGCAATTATGGTTTTGAGGCTCTTGCTTATCATAGAAATACTCATTTGTATTGGACAACGACTGAGAGTACTTTACCTGTTGATGGCATGCAGGCAACGTCAACAAATGGGGTTCAGAATATGTTGCGTCTTCAGAGTTTTGGTGAAGATCTTAAGCCCTTAAATCAATATGCTTATTTGATGGATGCACCTACCGCCAGTTCGTCTGCATCTAATTATGTGATGGGCGTAAGTGAAATGACAGCTCTTGATGACGGAAGGCTAGTCGTACTTGAAAGGGAATTTTTTATTCCTTTTTTAAAATTAGGGGCTTATGTGAATTGTAAGTTTTATGTGGTCAATCCACAGAGTGGTACTCCTATCTCAGACACTGACTCGCTTAATATAGCTTCGCCCTTTTTAACGAAAACAAAGTTGTACGAGAATAAGACGAAATTGTCTTTATTCAATCATCATATTGCTAATTATGAGGGTATGTGTCTCGGTCCCAAACTGAAGGATGGAAATCAGACATTATTATTAGTCAGTGATTCCCAAAATCAATATTGGGGGGTGTTAAAGGATTGGTTTAAAGTGTTAATAATCAAAACGGAATGAAAGATTTTGTGGCAATAGATTTTGAAACAGCCAATGGAGAACGTAGCAGTGTATGCTCTGTTGGCATTGTCGTATATAAGGATGGTGTCCAAGTGGATTCCTTTTATAGTTTGATAAAACCTGAACCGGAATATTATACATGGTTTACAACTCAGGTGCATGGACTGACAGAAGAGGACACGATGAATGCACCGGTGTTTCCTGAGGTTTGGCGACAAATAGAGCCATTGATTAATGACCTGCCTCTTGTTGCCCATAATAAGTCTTTTGATGAGTCATGCCTTAAAGCTGTCTTCCGTGTATATCAGATGGATTACCCTGATTACAATTTCTACTGTACGTGTATTGCTTCCCGTAGAAAATGGCCGGGAATCAGTCATAAACTTGATGACATTTCGGCAATATGTGGTTTTGATCTGAAACATCATCATCATGCTTTAGCTGATGCAGAGGCATGTGCGGCAATTGCTTTACAGATATTGTAAACGGGGCATCTTATGTAAACAATCACCACTGCCCGTGTCAACATGACGCATTCGCTAATCACATTACGCACAGGGGGCATCTCCTCACCATAGAGTACTGCCATGTAAGGAATTTAACAAAAAAGTGCCTCTATATTTTTTTATAATAAAATGAGATTGAGAGCATTGGTCTATAATTTCCTTTAGAAGTATTTTGTCTGTGCTTAATAAGTCAATACAGAAATCAGAATATATTTTTATGATTTAATCCAAAGTAATGGAGTTATATCGAGTCATTTTTGTTTTTATACAATAACAATTGATCCCTTTGGTCCAATAATATGTAATTAGCAATATTGGGATTGCCTTGTGTATCCTCTTTTAAATATAAATAACGATCAGCCCATCTATTGTAATTTATGCGATCTTCTGAATAATCAAAAATGTAATCTTTTTTCCAGTTCTCACAATCACTTTCGAGACAACTCCAGATATTATTTTTAAGTAACAGAATAAAACAATCCACAAAATGTTTTCTATCTTTTATTGAAAGATGTCCAATTTCCTTGCATTTGAGGGCATTTTTCATAAACTCTTCTAAATCTTTTCCTATCGGCCTTTCGTTTAGTATGATCCACCCCTCATTTGTTTGATATATACTTCTTCTGAAAGGAAACCAATCGTCAAGATTAAATTTGGACCGAACATCTTTCTCAATCGAATCGTAATTTGGTTTCTCATTCGTAGGATATACAGTAATCTCATGATCATCTATCTCACACTTGATTCTGAATTGTTTGATGGCAAGCGTATCAAAAACTGATTTGCGTAAATTATCCCGAACAAACCTCATTGAGTGTTCTATCTTATCAATGTCTTCTGTAGGTATTTCTATTTTATCATAATAACTCATGCAAGAGATCAATGGAAATAAGATATTGATAAGAAATAGAAAAAATATAATTTTAATTGTTTTTGCCATTGTTGCTATCTACTTTTTTAAATTCTTTAATATTATAATTACTCTTTTTGCATACTGAAATATCGACTATTCTAACTTTCTTATTTCCATAACAGATATAGTTTACTCCTGAAGGAATATGCACAAGATAATCATTCTGTTTGGCTAAAAAAGAGACGGATATTTTTATTCTAAGCGTGTCTTTTTCTTTTATTGCATAAATTTGTTTTATTCCATGCGAACTATCTAGATAGACTAGTTTTAATTGGTTTTTATTAATCATACATAGATTAATAAAGTTTTCTTTAGGGTTATTAGAAAATAACGAGCACCCTGAAAAGATAAATATAAATGACATTGCAATTAATTTAAGATATTTCATAAATAACTAATTTTTAAAGAGTTGCTTATTGTACATCCTCAATATCAGACAGAGTCTAAATGTAAATTAGAACAAAGAATTGTAGGCAGACGTCTTGCGCTAAAGGTCGATGTGTATTTACTCATTTTTTCATTGTAAATAATGATTCTCCTACAAATTACAAAAGAGTGCCTCTATATCTTTTTATAACAAAAGGATATTGAGAGTATTGGTCAAAAATCTCCTTTAAAAGCATTTCGTCTGTACTTAATACATCTATATCACAATGTCCTGTCGTTTTGATAACAAGAGATAGTTTCTCATGAGAAATATTTATATTCCTATACAGTAGACCTTTTTTATTTAGTACAACATAAGGATATAAAATTAAATCTTTGGTATATTTTAATAGATCTTCCTCGGTAAAGAGTAAGGCACCCCTATATGTCCCTAAAATATTTCTTTCTCGAAACAATGAACGAAGAGACGGTAAATTATTTGCATTATTAGGGAACCAATCACAATTTTCATCTTCGAGATTAACAATCCAGTACGAATTATTTTTTAGATTTAAAATTAACTCTTTAAAAAAAAAATCGTAACTGTTAATATATTCCATTAAGCTAACAGGCTCTTCATTACCATTTATTTGGAATGATAACCCATACCACTTGACGGATGGTGTTAAATCATCATCATCAAGAAAATTTAAATATTGCTCTCGGCTGTAAGGCAGCATTTCTTCTATGTTTTTTTAAATATTATCATAATTATTTTATTTCTATATTCCACAAAGGATAATGTACCGTTAATTGTGTCAAGGATATCAAAACTTTTAATCCCAAGGCATGCCCCTTTTAATCTCTTTCTTCACTAACTTTCCATTTACAAACGTCAAGTAGTACATATCCGGTTCATATAATACACCAAGATGTTCTTGTTGCTTTTCAATGTATTGTTTATAATCTTTAGGAAAATGTTTTTTCATGAATTTAAGATATGAACTTTCTTTCAACTTAAAAAAATTACCTTTCCTCCATTTATATTTTGAAATTCCGGCAAGCATCGTGAAAAATACTTCTTGCCCACCAACCTTGCAAACAAAATGATAAGGCATGAACTCGAAGCTTGATGCTTCTATATCTGAACCTATTACATACCGAGTTGTAGAATCATTGATTTCAAGACAAAATACACGGATCACAAAAGGTCGATTTTTGTTATCTTTCGCTGTAATTTTTGTGTATTTTAGAATCTCAGATTCTAATGTCTTGTTGTTTAATTCCAGATATATATCACTCTGTTTCTCTTGCCTGCATGATATAAACAGAATCAATACTAAAAATAATGTTATTTTTTTTGCCATATTTTGGATAAGTTAAATAATTACTTCTTGCGTAAAGAATATAGAATCTTTGAATATTGCTTTCGATCATAAGGTTGTACCTTTCTTTACATTTTTTAATATTATCATAATCTATTATTTTATTTTATATTCCACAAAGGATAATGCACCGCTAATCATGTCAAAGATATTAAAACTTTTTAGACCAATAATGCATACCCATACTAATTCTTTTTTCCACTAACTTCTCATTTATAAACGTCAAGTAGTACATTTCCGGTTCATTCAATATGTAATAACCTTTTTGTTTTTTTTCGACATACAGTTTATAATCTTCAGGAAAATGTTTTTTCATGAATTTAAGATATGAACTTTCTTTCAACTTAAAAAAATTACCTTTTTCCCAATTACATAGTGATATTCCGGCAAGCATCGTGAAAAATACTTCTTGCCCACCAACCTCGCAAACAAAATGATAAGGGGTTGACTTGAAGTCTGATGGTTCTACCTCTGAACCTATTATATATCGAGTTGTAGAATCATTGATTTCAAGACATAATACGCGGATCACAAAAGGTTGATTTTTATTATTTTCCGCTGTAAATTTTGTGTATTTTAGAATCTCAGATTCTAATGTTTTGTTGTTTAATTCCAAATATATATCACTTTGTTTCTCTTGCCTGCATGATATAAGCAGAATCAATACTAAAAATAATGTTATTTGTCTTGCCATATTTATTTTGGATAAATGTAAATAATTACACCTCTTGCACATAGCGTGTAGAATCTTTGATTCAATTATTTATACTAATGAGTTAACATGCGATGAATGTTTATACTACATTTGCTATCTTTTAAAATTAAATTTACAAACATTCGAATTAAGAACTCCTTTAAATTGATGGGTGTTCTTAAAATCGGGATCAACTTTCTTTCTTTTATAATATTCTTTATTATAATAATCATTTGAAGCATAGTAAATAGACAATTTATACTGTCTTTTTCTCAAAGAGATTGGATATATAGATAATTTTAAATCAACTTCTATACTATCATCAGGATCTAAAATCCATATTGTAGACTTGTCTGATGTATGCTTTACTTCTTTGTTCTTTATCTTTGACGGATTTTCAAATGGTTCTGTTTGCCTTTTATAAGCTTTAGGCAAAATACATATATTAAATTCCTCAAATAAATTATTTACTTCTTTGTGCTCTGGTTTGTGCCCTGGAATTAACTGTGGTGGTTCAAATGGTAGTGTTTCTGATTTATAAGTTTGAGGCAAACGACCATTTTTATCGAATACACAAACATATAATCCGGGGTAGACATTTTTCAAATTAGCTCGATTTTTCCTACCCTCCAAAAAATCAAAATCCACATTCTTATTTAAATTATAGAATAGTAGACTTTGATTTGTTTTATTACAAACTCTATATTTGAAAGATAAGGTATCGTCTTTAACTATTATACTTTGAGGTATAATCTTAAGAATTACAGTTTGGGCTTTGAGTTGCCCGGAAATAATAATAATACTTATTAATATCCATTTCATAGCTATAAATTTTTATTTGATACTCCTCCAGCCTTCAGGTAAGCCGGCTTTATATGTTTTTACTCGTACCCAATAAGATTGAACATATTGGTTGTGATAAGGTCTGTTAATATCGACATGTGTGTTATACCATAAATTTTCACTGTATGCTTTATATTCCATAATAGTGACTTGACGTTCCAGTTTATAATTTTGGCGATATTGTATAGCTCTTCCACTAGAATAATCTCCAACGTGAACTAACTCATGATCAACAGCGTCATATAACAACCCTGTGTTATCAGGATCAGTTAGATACGATGATGAAATAAACACTGTTAGATTGCTATTCTTATTTAAAAAATTATTTGTATCAGAAATGGTTCCTCCCAGCACGGCTGAGGATGCCGTTTTCAGAACTATACCATCCATATTTTCATTGATAAAGCCGTTTCCTACCGATGAGAGCGCACCGCTAATCATGTCGCTTACGGGTGAAATCTCTCCGCCATAGACGGCCGTCCGGGCACCTCCCATCCACATATCCACAAAAACATGCTTGCCGGCTTTTTCAAGCATTTGTCCTAACGAGTTGGTAGCGGAAATGCATCACTTGTGCCGATGCGATGCCGCATCCAAGTAGAAATAAGATAACAAGTTTCGTTTTTTTTAAATATACTTTCATATAGATAGATTGTTTTTTAAATTGATTTTCCTCTTATTTGTGTGGTAATAGAAAATATTACACATACAAATGTAAGTTTATTTTTTAATAATCGATCATTTCTTTCTGTTAATTTTTACTTATAAGATGTTTTTTTAGAAATAGTGCAATTAAGTAAAAAGATTAACTCCGCGTAGTACTCCCTATCTAGCAGACAGTGATTCGTTTAGTATGGCTTCGCCTTTTTTAGCAAAAACAAAGTTGTACGGAAATAAAATGTCACTGACTTTATTCAATCAGAGTATACTAATTATGAAGGGATGTGCCTTGACTCTAAACTGTAGGATGGAAGTCAGACTCTGTTCTTAGTCAATTTTGGTGATGTCATACGGTCTCACCTGATATTGCCTTTTTTATCTTAATATCACTATTGTTTGTCTAACGCACATATATTCAGATATATATCTAATAAAATCATAGTGATATTGTCCTTTTTAAATATCACTTTAAACATCACTTTCGCGCTTTTTCCCATTCTTCAGACACATTTCGACAGTGTTGTACCACAGGTGAATGAGATAATATATAGTTGAAAGATTAGTAGATTACCTGCTGTATTGTAAAACCTTATTTGAAGATTAGTAAATCAACTTATTTCACTTAGTAAAATAAGTTATTTTAAATAGTAAATTAAGTTGTTTTACTAAGTGAAATAAGTTGATTTGCTTTTCAAGAAGATAGCTTTCAAAATGCGGCAGAATAGCGGTTAAAGTGTTCTGAATAAGCCGAAAGTGATGTTTAAAGTGATATTTAAAAAGGGCAATATCACTCGTTTTTAGGTAGTTAAGTATCAGATATCATGTAACATAACCATAAAGTGGTGATATTGGTGTCAAAAAATAATAATGAAATGTGTTCTTAATCAATTTGGGTGATGTAATGCTATCTTATATCTGATATTGTAGATTTGTACAACCTCTCTATCGCACTTTATGCTATCATCAAAATTGACTAAGAACCATATTCTTGAGTTCATCATTATCTGTTTCAATAATGAATCTTTTTCTAAGCTGTAGTTTGTATGAAACAGACATTAATATAAGTGAACCGAAAATGTACCGATTTTAAATGTCTCTACAAACAAGAAAACGCAACCACCTTCAATAAAGGGATTGCGTTTCTTTTTGGAGGTACCTAGCAGAGTCGAACTGCTCTGCACGGTTTTGCAGACCGTTACCTAACCGATCGGCCAAGGTACCATTTGCTGTTTAGCGGGTGCAAAGATAATGACTTTATTTGAATTCTGCAAGCATTTTTCTATTTTTTGCAACCAGAACGTTCATTTTTATTGCATTCTTTGCGCTTCTCCATGAGTTGACGGTGAATTTCACATCCGGAACACCCTGCGCAAGGATTATTGGACGAATGAATCCTCATGTATATCTTATATCCAACGTAGAATATAGCCAGAGTTACGATGATCGTAACTATTATTGTCTGTGTCATTTGATTTCAGTTTAAATAAAGAGTGACCCTATCTGATATACCAGGCAAGATATGATCCATGCGAGGGCGGTGGTATAGCTTGCTGCAAATAATCCCCATTTCCAACTGTGTGACTCCTGCTTTATTGCTGCTACAGTGGGCATACATGGGAAATATATTAGGACGAATAGCATATAACAGAATGCAGTTAGAGGAGTTATTCCGTCTGCACGCATCTGCTCTGAGAGACTCGCGCTGCCAGCTTCTTCATTGTCGGCATATAAAACGCCCATAGTTGAAGCTACGAGTTCTTTAGCGCCGATGCCGCTTATCAGTCCGACATCGAGTTTCCAATCGAATCCCATCGGACGCATCACGGGCTCTATCGTTTTGCCAATCTTACCTATATATGAATTTTCCTGCTGTTGTTTTGCTGTCGGATATGCATCGTGGTTGGGATAGTAACCGAGGAACCATATTATGATAGAAGCAAACAGAATGATGCCACCCATCTTCTTCAAATATTGTTTCCCCTTTTCCCAAGTATGGCGGGTGATGGCCTTTGCTGTCGGAAAACGGTAAGGAGGGAGTTCCATAACAAATGGGGTATTGTCACCTTTGACCACAAATTTACTGAATATTCGGCTCATCAGAACAGCCATCAATATACCCGTAGCGTATAATATCAGAAGGATCAAACTCTGATATTTGGCAAAGAAAACACCGGTAATCATGATGTAAATAGGTAGGCGGGCACTGCAACTCATCAATGGCAGGATAAGCATTGTTATAAGTCGGCTCTTGCGACTCTCGATCGTTCTTGTTGCCATCACTGCCGGTACGTTGCATCCGAATCCCATGATTAACGGGATGAATGACTTGCCGTGAAGTCCCATCTTGTGCATGATCTTATCCATGATAAATGCGGCACGTGCCATGTAACCGGAGTCTTCCATGATGGAAATGAAAAAATAGAGGATAAGTATTTGCGGTAGAAAAACTATTACGGCACCGACACCTCCAAGAATACCATTGATGATCATAGCTTTGAGTGGTCCTGCAGACATCACCTGTGATAAATAGCTACTCAGTGCACTAACTCCGGTATTAATCCAGTCCATAGGATATTGACCTAGAGAAAATGTTATCTCGAACATCAGCCAGAGAAAAAAGAAGAATAGTGGAAATCCGAAGTATTTGTTTGTAACAATCGCATCTAATACCTTTGTTATCTGACGGGCATCATTATTGTGAGCACTTGTGAAGGCTTCTTGCAGAGCACCGCTTATAAATCCGTATTTCGCATTCATGATGGCAGTCTCGCTATCTTCCTTGAAATTCTTTTTAATATATGCAGCTTCACTGTCCCGTATCGCAATCACATCCTTAGCATTTGGGAGCGACTCTATTACTTTTTCTGCACTATTGTCCATCTCAAGTAGCTTTATTGAAAGATACCGTAATGAATATATGTGTCTGATATGTTCGTCTTTCTCCAGTTCATCCTTTATTGCTTCTATGCCATGCTCTACATATTGACCATGGTTCAGATGAATATGGCGGAATACGTTACGGTTTGGCCGTGGCCCGTGTGCGAAGTCTTCCTCATGATTACCGCCATGCTTATATTCGTAGTGACTATGCCAGTCTTGAAGATCTTTTGCCACTTCGGGGTTTATCTTTCCGTCTTTGTCAATAAAGTCTACTCCTTCATATAGATTGATGATGATATGGAATAGCAGGTCGACCCCTCTGCCATTTTTGAATACTGTCGGTACCATAGGCACGCCAAAGAGCTTACCTAACAATTGATAATCAAGTTTATCTCCGCTCTTATCAAGTTCGTCGTACATATTGAGTGCACAAACCATACGCAGATTCATGTCGATCAATTGAGTCGTGAGATACAGATTGCGTTCCAGATTTGACACATCAATAACATTGATGACAATATCTGGTGTCTTTTCGATGATCTGCTTCCTGACATAAAGTTCTTCAGGGCTATACGCAGAGAGGGAATAAGTACCTGGCAGGTCGACAATATTGAAGTCATAACCTTCGAATGAGAAATGACCTTCTTTAGCATCAACAGTTACGCCGCTGTAATTGCCAACACGTTCATGAGAACCAGAAGCAAAGTTGAATAGTGATGTCTTTCCGCAATTTGGGTTGCCGACTAATGCTACATTGATTGTTCGTCGTTTCGAGAGCGCCAGTTTGCGTAATTGTTCGTCAGTGAGGGACTCTTCTTCATTGACAGATCCGTTTGATTCTGGAGCAATACTTTTATCGTCTTTTTCAAGTTCTTTAGCCTCGTCCATGCTTATGATTTCAATCATGGATGCTTCTTCATGGCGAAGAGATATTTCATATCCCATAATTTTGTATTTCACCGGGTCTTGTAATGGCGCGTTAAGAAGAACCTCCACCACTTTACCTTTGATGAATCCCATCTCCACTATACGCTTACGGAAACCACCGTGACCTAATACCTTTACGACAACACCTTTTTCGCCTGTCTTGAGTTCGGATAATTTCATTTTTGATAATTTTATGTTAGGCAAAAGTACAAAAAAATATCCGCCTATGTCAATATAATGGCGACAAAATATATGGGTATTGATTAAAATACCCACTTATGATTAGTCTACATTGAAGTAATCTTCTAATTCTTTTTCGGCACTTCCATTTTCGTTATCTAAATCTTTGATAATAATTCCATGCTCAAGTAATGCAATTTTTGGACAGATGTCAACTGTGTGATTAAGATTATGACTGCTAATGACAATTGTGGTACCTGTTTCCTGATTGATTTTTTTCAGGAGATGTTTTATCTGACTTTGGCTGCTTGGATCGAGAAAGTTAAATGGTTCGTCGAGTATAAGCAGCTGTGGACGGTTGAGCATTCCTGCTATAATGCCTATTTTCTGTTTGTTTCCTGCCGACATATTTCGGATCAGTTTCTTTTGTCCCATAATCTCACCTCCCATAAACTTTTCAAAGGTACTTATCTGTTGATCAGTTTCTTCTTTTGTCAACCCATTTATCTTACCTATAAAGTCAAAATATTCCTCTGGGGTGAGATAGTCGATAAGAAATCCTTCATCGATATACGAACCGGTTATGGATTTCCACTCTTCACTCAGTGCCGGATTTATACTTCCTGAAGTTTCTGTTGTTACTTTATCTAACGACGGAATAAATGAAACTGTGCCTTCATCTGCTTTGTGAAGGTCAAGTATAAGTCTGAACAGGGTTGTTTTTCCTGCACCGTTGTTTCCGACGAGGCCAAGCATTGTGCCGTGGTTTATTTCGTAGTGCTCTATGTTGACGGCGCATTTGTCACCAAAATATTTCTTTAGGTTGTCTAATATTATTTTCATTCTTTTAATATGATATAATGTGTGTAAAATTAATGATATTTTATATGTAGATAAGCTTATCTCCTCCTTCTGAACTCAGCACAGACAACAGCAGTTGCTATTGCCACATTGAGGCTATCCGCAGTGTCTCGTTTCGGCGGGTAGTTCGGTATGAGAAGTTTCTTATTGACTTTTTTTTCTATTTCCTTAGAAATACCGTTGCCCTCATTTCCCATGATAATTATTCCGTTATCAGATAATTGTTCATCATAAATATTCTTGCCGTCAAGTAACGTACCGTATACCAGGGTGTTTGTTGGCAAGTTGTCTATAACATTTATGAGATCCTCATAATAAATGTTTACGCGAGCAATGCTTCCCATCGTGGCTTGAACAACCTTTGGGTTGTAAGCATCGGCCGTATCGGGTGAACAGATTATGTCGGTAATGCCAAACCAGTCGGCCAAGCGTATGATTGTCCCCATATTACCGGGATCTTGAACACCATCCAGAGCTATGCATAATTTTTGATTAAGTGTTGGTATTTGTAATAATGGGTGTGGAATTGGGAATATGCCCATTACATGTTGTGGATGTTGTAAGAAACTCACTTTCGAGAGTTCTTCATCTGTCACTTCTGTTATTTCAGCCTTATCCACATTGTTATTTGTCAACCATTCTTTTGTTGCGATAATTTGAACAGCATTTGTAAGCCGCAGTAAGTCATTAACCACTTTTGGACCTTCTGCAACGAAAACATCTTCTGCTCGTCTGATCTTTTTCTGCTCCAATGAACGCAGATATTTTATTTTATTTTTGCTTATCATCGCAAATATATTCTTTTTATTTTAAATTCTGGTGCGAAGATACAAAGATATTTTGATTAATTATTACCTTATAACGAAAAAAACGAAGTTTAGCTTCACATCGGGACTAAAAATAAATAAAGATTTATTTTATATTTTGCTCGGTTTACATTACCTTTGTGCAGAAATTTGAATGAAATTGGTTAAATATATATTCAGAGTAACCTTAACCACGCTCATTGTGATGATGCTTGCAGGATGTTCGGCAACGAAATTCGTTCCCGAAGGGGAAACTTTGCTCGATAGAGTTTACGTGGCATCTGATACTAATAGCGTCAATCCGCAACCTTTGAAGGTTTATGTACATCAAAAAGCCAATTCCAGATGGTTTACTTTATTTAAGGTACCTCTTGCAACCTATTCGCTTGCCGGGCGCGATACCTCAAAATGGATCAACAGAACGATACAGTCAATGGGTGAGAAACCTGTTGTTTATGATTCTGTTCTGACAGAGAAAACCCGTAATGATTTAAAAATCGCTTTGCAGAATATGGGCTATCTTCATGCTAATGTGGATGTTTCTACGCATCCCCGAGGGCAGCGTATGAGGGTTTCATATATACTTCATCCAGGTAAGAGATTTTATATCGATTCCATCAGATACGAAATACAAGACTCGGTCTTAGCCCAAATTATATTAAATAAAAATATCTCAAAAAGTCTATTGAAGCGTGGCATGCTTTTTAATGTAGATTTACTTGATAAGGAACGTAAACGCGTTACTGACGAGTTGCTTAACATGGGATATTATAAATTCCATAAGGATTTTATTAATTTTTCTGCGGATACTATTGCCGGATCTGATAAAATAGATGTGACGTTGCATCTGGCACTTTATAAGCTAAATAATAATTCACCGGAGCAGTTGCATCCTTGTTATACCGTAAGAAGTGTTAACTTTATCAATGATCAAGATCAGATTCATCTCCGCAGAAAAGTTCTGGATGAAAATACAGAGATTAAACCGGGGAAACTTTTTAGTGCTGCAGATTTACAAAAGACATATAACAATTTTGGTAGATTGCAGGCTGTAAAATATACTAATATTCAGTGGAGGGAACATCCTGATTCTGCATTGCTTGATTGTGACCTGCAGATAAGTACAAATAAACCTAGCACTCTGATATTTCAGCCTGAGGGGACGAGTACGGCAGGGGATTTAGGTGCTGCTGTTTCGCTTACATATCAGAATCGAAATCTATTTCGGGGATCAGAATTGCTGAGTGTTGAGTTGCGCGGAGCTTTCGAAGCCATAACGGGATTGCAGGGATACAACGATCAGAATTATGAAGAATATAGTGTGGAGACAAAATTGTCATTTCCTCGTTTCCTCGTTCCAATACTCTCTCACGACCTGCTTCACTCCCTTCACACGACGTCTGAGCTGTCTGTCATGTATGATCTTCAGAATCGTCCAGAGTTTCATCGCCGAGTCCTTTCTGCTACATGGAGATATCGCTGGAGTCGTCTTAACGGCAAGGCTCAGTATAAATTTGATTTGCTTGATCTCAATTATGTTTTTATGCCTTGGATATCTGAGACATTCCGTAAACTGTATCTGGATAGTGTAAGTAACCGTAATGCTATATTAAGATATAATTATGAGAATCTGTTTATCATGAAGATAGGACTTGGTTATAACTATAATCACGGAGACTATTCTATAAAGGTAAATGTAGAGACTGCCGGTAATCTATTACATGGTATATCGTCATTATTTAACGGTCCTAAAAATGATAATGACCAATACACCTTATTTAATATAGCGTACGCACAATATGCTAAAGGTGATTTTGATTTTACAAAGAATATTACTATCGATGATCGAAATACCCTTGCTATGCACGTAGGATTCGGCATTGCCTATCCGTACGGAAACAGCGTGATTCTGCCTTATGAAAAACGTTATTTCTCGGGTGGAGCAAATAGTGTCCGAGGATGGAGTGTAAGAGGTTTGGGACCTGGAACATACAGCGGTAGTAATGGTGCAATAGATTTTATTAATCAGACTGGTGACATAAAACTGGATTTAAATCTGGAATACCGTACCTATATGTTCTGGAAACTGAATGGTGCCCTGTTTGTTGACGGAGGAAATATATGGACTATACGCAATTATGAAGATCAACCTGGAGGACAATTCCGATTCGAATCATTCATCAAACAGATTGCGTTCAGTTACGGATTGGGACTAAGATTAAACTTTGGCTATTTTATCTTACGTTTTGACTTGGGTATGAAGGCCATTAATCCTGCTTACAATGATAATGTAGGGCATTATCCCATATTCCATCCTTCACTCAGTCGCGACTTAACTTTTCACTTCGCGGTAGGTTTACCATTTTAATCGTCCATTTTCCCTCTCTGAGTACAATCGGAATTCGGAAAATAGCTTTGTCGATAATATGCCCAGCCTTACCAATAGTGTCTAGACGCATAAAATTATTAACAGTTATTATTGCAACACCTGTAGTGTCGTTATCATCATAGTTGTAATTGTTTATTTCTATGGAAGCACCTTCTGAGGCATTTCGAAGCATGTCTACATCGGATTGATTAATATTTGATGCTACATACTTAAGCCATTTCTCTGATTCTGGTGTGCAATGGCTTGCAGCAGTCTTGAAGTCATAATTGAAATATGCTTCAGCAAAAGCATTAACTTCGTTATCTACTTTGTCTGATTGACTATGGGACGGATTGTTGCATCCAATAGTAAACATTGGAAACAACATTATAATAATTGATTTCTTAATATCCATCTTGCTTTTTTATACTGCAAAGGTAGAGAAATCTTTTGTATTTTTATCTTTTACTAAAAAATAATTCAATTTGTTTTTGTCCTTTGCTCTGTTTCTATTAACTTTGCAGCAAATAAATAATCTATAGATCTGTAAATGAAAACTAACGAAAAACCTAAGAAAAAGGTAAATTCAGCTCAGTCTCGACAAAAGAAACAGAGCGATTCTTCGTCAAATAATGTGTCTATTTCTGCATCTAAATTAAGGCTTATTCCTTTAATCGCAGGTGCTGTCACGCTCATCATAATAGCTTCGGTTTTATTGGCTTATGAGAGCGAATATCTGTATAGGGTGCAGGAATTGAATCTTTTTTTGTATACACCCTTATTTTTTAAAGGTTTTCTTGTTGTATCCGGCGGAATGCTTTCTTATATAGGATCTTTTTTTACTCAGTTTTTCTATTATCCATGGATGGGTGTCACAATGCTATGCCTATTGTGGGCACTGCTCATGTGGATGATTAAGCATGCTTTTCGTATAAGTAATAAGTCGGCTTTTCTCCTCATTTATCCGGTGGTACTCCTTCTTCTTACTGATGTGGATCTAGGCTATTGGATATTTTATCTGAAGATGCGCGGACACTTTTTTTCTTCAACTATAGGATTTACTGTAGCTGTAGCTGCAGTGTGGGCTTTCCGTGCATTTTCTGAGAGATATTATTCACGTACAATATGGGTTGCTTTGTCTTTATTTGTTCTTTATCCGTTAATTGGCTTCTATTCATTGTTGGCTTCATTATTAATGGGAATACTGACATGGCGTTTTGAGAGTTCTACACGTAAAGAAAATATAATAAATAGTGTTATATCAATCGTGTCGGTCGTTGCCATCCCATTGATATATTATCGTTTCTTGTATTATCAGACAAACATTATAAATATATATTGGACTGGTTTGCCTTTATTCCGTATTGACGAGAATTACGTGACATACTATATTCCCTATATACTTATTTCTCTATATCTGGCAATACTTACCGTTACGTATAATAAAAAGTGTAACGCAGATGTTAAAAATCATCATCTTTGGGCTGTTTGTCAGTTCGCACAGATTCTTGTCATTGTTGGTTGTACTTATCATTTCTGGTATAAAGATGATAATTTCCGTAAGGAAATGTCTATGAACCGTTGCATAGAAAACTTAGATTGGGAAGGTGTGTTGCGTATTGCACGTGATGAAACCGCTGAGCCAACGCGTCTGATGGTTATGTATAAGAATTTGGCATTATTTAGACTGGGACGTTGTGGGGATGAGATGTATAGTTATCTTGATGGCGCAAAAAAATCAAATGCTCCTTTTGATGTTCACATGATGCAGGTTGGTGGTAAAATCATATATCTTAATTACGGTAAACTGAATTTCTGCTATCGTTGGTGTCTCGAGGATGGTGTTGAGTTCGGATGGAGAGTGGATTTTTATCGTTATCTGTTGAAATGTGCTCTGCTAAACAATGAAATGAAAGTTGCACGTAAATATGTTGATGCACTGAAACATACACTATTTTATAAGGATTGGGCAGAAAAGTATGAGTCGTATTTGAAACAACCGTCTCTCATGAAACAGGATGAAGAGTTTAAACCGATTTTTCACATGCTCAAATATGAGGATAACCTCGATAGTGATAATACGCTTGTAGAATTGTATCTGATGAAATCATTTGCTCATTCTGACAGCAATGACCCTATTTTACAGGAACAGACTCTTATATCGGCTTTGCAAATGAAGGACATTTCCCTTTTCTGGCCCAGATTCACTAAGTATGCACAGTTGCATCCAAAGCAACACATGCCACGTCATTATCAAGAGGCTGCATACCTCTATGGAAACTTGGAACATAAAATTGACATAAGCCACATGCCTTTTGATCAAGAAGTAATACAGAGCTATCGTGACTTCATGGCTTTCGCTCAACAATATCAGGGTATGAACGAAGATCAGATGAAAGAGGCCTTTTTCCCTAGGTTTGGCAATACTTTTTTCTACAATTATTTTTTAGTTCGTAATCAAAAAACTTATTAACCGATATGAAACGATACATATATATAGTAGTCTTTGTCATCTCTGCCGTTATGACAGGTTGTTCTTCTCAGGTTCCGGGTCAATATAGTGACAGTAATCAACTTCCTCATATATTTCCCGATTACACGAATGTGACAGTACCTTCGAATATTGCCCCGTTACACTTTGAGTTCACAGGTCATGCCGACGATATGGTCAGTAGGTATACCGCAGGTGATAAAGAATATGTGTACGGCGGAGTTAAGTCGGAACCTAGTGAAAGTGACTGGAAAGAGATGACTGAAGTTTCTAAAGGTAAGGATGTCAAAGTGGAAGTTTTCATAGAAAATGATGGCAAGTGGGTTCGTTATAAGCCATTTAGTATAAATGTTGCTGCTGAACCGATAGATCCCTATATTAGTTATAGATTGATAGCTCCTTCGTATGTCACTTATGAGGAACTTACTATTAATCAGCGTTGTCTCGAGAATTACGATGAAAGTGTTATTTATGATAATATGTTGTGCTCTGATGAGAAGAATGGACAATGTATTAACTGTCATAGCTATCAGAATTATAACCCACAGAGAATGCAGTTTCATGCTCGTCAGGCGAATGGAGGTACGATAGTAACATACGACGGAAAAATAACAAAGGTGAATATGAAAAACAATAAGATTCTCAGCGCCGGTGTTTATCCGTCATGGCATCCTTGGTTAAAACTTATTGCCTATTCAGTTAACAAGACCGGACAGAGCTTTCATACTCGTGATTTAAATAAGATCGAGGTGGAAGATGCTGCAAGTGATCTTATTGTTTATGACTTGGATAAGAATAAAATAATGCCTCTGGAGACCGATCCTGCAGAGTTTTCTGTTTTCCCATTTTGGGCTCCTGACGGAAAATACTTGTATTATTGTTCTTCTCATTTTGAATATAAGGATACCATCAGTCATGAAGCTGAGGCTATGTCGAGATATAAAGAACTCAAATATAACATATATAGAATTCCTTTTGATGAGAATACATATTCTTTCGGTCCCCGTGAGATAGTCTTTGATGCTGCCGGTATGGGTAAGAGCGCTACCTTCCCGCGCATATCTCCAGACGGTCGATTCCTGATGTTTACACTTGGTGGATGGGGTTGTTTTCATATTTGGCATCGTGATGCCGACCTTTGGATAATGGATCTGAAAACAATGAAATCACGTCCGATGGTTGAAGTGAATTCAAATAATACGGAGAGTTATCATTCCTGGTCCAGCAACGGAAGATGGATAATCTTCAGTACCCGACGTGATGACGGTGGATATACAAGACCATACATTGCTTATGTGGATAAGAAAGGTGTGGCTAGAAAACCATTTGAACTTCCACAGGATGATCCAGATTATCATCACCAGCTTATGAAGAGCTACAATATACCTGAATTTATGAAAGGTCCTGTGACTATCAGACCACAGCAGTTTGCAGACGTCTTGAAGACAAAGGTGGACTCTGCGGTCGTGGTAAAGAATTTGAAATAATAATATCAATCATTATAAAGAATATCCCCCTTTCTGAATTTGCAGAAAGGGGGATATTCTTTTAGATATAAAAGCTTATTTGCTATATTTCTCGATCAATGCATCTGCTTGTGTATCTCCTAATTCTTTTGCTTTTTTAAGGTTCTTAATACCTTCTTCTTTGTCTTTTTTCTCTATTAGGGAAAGACCAAGGAAAAGATATCCGTCGCTATAATCAGGTGCAAGGAGGATACATTCTTTGGCACTTGCGATAGCTTCGTCAACCATATTAACACGAAGTTGTAATGAACTCTGTTCTGCGTAGTAGTCTGCTGCGGGTTTCATCGATATAGCCTTTGCAATATCATCCAGAGCCTGTTTGAAAAGACGACCTTTTAGTTCTGCCTGTTCACGCACGTAATAGAAGTTGTCGTTCACATTTGCAATCATGACTTTCTCATATTCATTATAGTCATTTACAGCTTCTCTGTATTTTTTCATTGACATAAGATATTGAGCACGGGCAAGAAGGTATGGGGATACTTCTTTTAAGTATGGCTTAGTATAGTAATTTACTGCACTATCAAGTAGGGCGTATACAGCAGATGAGTCTGCTTTCATCAGTTCTTTACATTTTGCTGCCGAATAGAACAATTGAGCACTACGTAAGTTCGTTTTTGTAAGTTCCATATATATATCACATGCCTCTTGGTATTTCTTTTGTGCAAAATAGATCTGAGCTAAATGATTACGGTATACAGGTAAGGGATTAATGCTATATGCTTCTGAAACCTCAGAAGCAGCTTTGTCGAGGCTCCATCCTGCATACGGTATATTCGATTTTATTATTTCTTTCTGGAAAATAAGTTTACTATAGCTATAGTGTGTATCATCTTTTTTCTTGGCAACCTTTAATGCTTGGTTCATGTCTTTTTCTGCTGCGGCGAAATCGTTGCTGTTAGTCTCATATTGAGCTTTATACACATAGCCATCGGGTGAATCTGGATATTTTGCAATGTAGTCGTTAATAACATTGACAAATTTTGATGAGTCAGAACTTCCAGCAGCCATATAGATATATACTAAGGCTTGATCTGGATCATCAGGTATTTCAGTCTTTATGTTTGTGCCACGGAGTGCTGCATCATTTATTGACAGACCACTTGTTTTCATATCAGCACCATATTGTGTGCATATAGCGTAAGAAAGTGAATCTCGAATTTTGGCCGGCTGCTGCATCAAACCTATAACTTCACCATTCGCGTTCATAAATGGGCAGCTTACTGTATTCTCAGGTGCCATGAGTGAGAAGGTATAATAGGTGTAATTGTCTTTGAATTTTTCGGCCTTTTTAACCTTTCCTTGAATACAATTTGCTTCTTTTTTTACCGTATATGGTATCAACCATACGTCAGAACCTTCTGTTGATGATTGGGTTGCAATGGCAAGCGGTATACTTTTCTTAGTGTTAACACGGAATTTTGCAACATCATAGATGTCGTTTGCACCAAGCATGGATATGACATCGTATTTTTTTCCGCTGGCATCGATGACAACAGCCTTTGCTGCATTACGGAATGGGGCATAGTTGGATATAGCCTCACCGTTCTCACCAATGAAGAAACCGTTGCTGGATGCGATTAACAGTCCATCTGCATTGAATGTAGTTAACGTAAAAATGGATTTTGCTACTTTTGCAGCCCATTTTGGATTTTCTGCAGAGCTGGTTAATCCTGCAGAAATCAGTAATAATGTTATAATAATCTTTTTCATATCTGATTAAGTAATTCTTTTGCATTATTGATTGCAGCATCTGTCATTTGACTGCCGCTTAACATCTGTGCGATTTCTTTCACACGTTGTTCGTGATCCAGACGTATCATACGTGTTGTTGTTCCATCTTCTGTTTCCTCCTTATACACTTTATAATGTGAAGATCCTAAGGCTGCGATCTGGGGTAGGTGGGTGATACTTATCACCTGACGGTCATTTTCTCCCATACGTTGCATGATGCGAGCCATCTTTTCGGCAATTGCTCCGCTTACTCCGGTATCTATCTCGTCAAAGATAATTGTAGGCAGTTTTACCGTATCACTTATCATCGCTTTAAGGGATAACATAACACGTGCAATCTCTCCTCCTGACGCAACTTCAGAGAGTGGAAGTAATGGAGTGTTAGTATTAGCACTAAAGAAAAAAGCTACTTTATCGGAACCGTTAATTCCAAAAGGTTTATTGTCTATCTTTACGGAAAAGCGGATGTTGGGCATTCCTAAATTAATAAGACTACTTTTCATCTCTTTTTCAACCTTCTTTGCTGCTTCAGCACGGAGTGATGTCAATGATTTCGACTTTATGTTGAGCCTTTCCTGAGTTTTTTTCTTTTCGTCTTCCAACTGTGCTAATAAGTCATCACTATTGTCAATATCCTGTAGGCGGCTTCTGTAATCTTCTGCAATGTTCAGGATCTCTGTGATAGCATCCACATGATGCTTTTTCAGTAAAGTGTATATCGTGTTAAGTCTATTGTTGATCTCATTAAGACGGTTAGGATTGAAGTCGATATGGTCAATGTCTGCATCAATCTCCTGTGAAATATCTTTTAATTCAATATAGCAACTTTCTATTCTTGATGATAATTGTTCCCCCTTAGGGTATACGTTGAGTATAGCATGGAGGGAATTGAGCGCATTTTTAAGGTTGTTCACCATACTCTGTTCCTCACCATTCATTGTATTGCTGATATTGTATAGCACAGACTTTATCTCCTCAGCATGACTTAGCGTTTCACTTTCCTGTTCGAGTTGTTCCTGTTCATCTGCGTTCAATTTAGCTTCATCTATTTCTGTGAGCTGAAATCTCATGAAGTTTTCTTCTTCTTTCGCTTTTGATAAGTTGTTTTTTACTGAATCAATTTTAGAACAGATTCTTTTGTAATCATTGAAATCATTTCTGTAGTCATTAAGAGCTTTAGAATCTTTAGCAATAATGTCGACTACGTTAATCTGAAAATCTTCATTGTTGATAAGTAGGTTCTGGTGTTGACTATGTATGTCTATCAGGTGTTCTCCTAACTCTTTTAGTACGTTTAAAGCCACAGGTGTGTCATTGACGAATGCACGGCTTTTACCTGTGTCCATGAGTTCACGGCGTATGATGCAGTCGTCTGCATCAAAATCGATATCATTGTCTGTAAATATCTGTTTTATGTCATATCTGGATAGGTCGAAGTGTGCTTCGATTATACAGCGTGATGCTCCGGATTTGATGGCCTTGGAATCTGCACGTTGTCCTAGAAGCAAGCCAATGGCACCGAGTATGATACTCTTACCTGCACCTGTTTCACCTGTAATAACGGAGAAACCACGCTCGAACTTCATGTTGAGCGTGTCAATTAATGTAAAATTCTTAATTAATAACTGTTTTAACATATTGGCGTATTATTGCTTAATCTTGCTCCACGAATTGTTCTGTGAAGCATTGATACCAAACAGAATATCATAGACCGACTCTTTCTCTTTCTGCGTGCCTTTACCTTTATATATGTTTGTAAGTTCGTCCTTTTTGTAGTCTGTCCATATTTGTGGAAGAAGACTAAGAGTCTTATTCTCGTGAGCTTTTTTTAGGTCTTGTTCAAGTGCTGTGGATATATTGGTACGTCCTCTTTCTGCATTATTTGCCATCTCGTCTAGTCCTTTATGATAATAGTCGTATTGGAGTTGGCGGAAAGGCTTCATCGATTCATCGAGGTAATCATTGATTATGGCAAAACGATTTTTGCTGTCTTCAAAAGCTTTCCATCCTGTGAAACCTAAATTTTGCGCATTGTTGACAAGGTTTAGACATAATTGGAGTACATCAGTTCCACCTAAAGGTGAGAACGAGTCGAGGTTCATACCAATAATTAGATATGAATAGTATGCAAAGAGTGCTGTCAACTGGTTATCTACTGTCTCGTTGTTATAATTCAGTTGGTCAAATTGAGCGAACTCAAAGTCGAAATTAGCATCTTTATTGTTATATAGCGTGGTAGTATATGCCGAGTTATATACCGGTCTGTTAGCTTGAACAAGCAAAGTGCATGTAAACTTATTGTTGTCTTTGTCATATTTAGTTACCGTAATATTAAAATTGCACGGGATTCGTTCGTTTTTCTGAAACTGTAACGAGGTCCATTGACGGTCGTTGACAAACTGCTCTAGGGTGGTTTGTAGATTATCAAAGACACTAGCGTCAGTGCCTTGTATCTGATTGTGGTTTATCGTAACCTTTGCCTGCAATTCTTGTGAAAGTCCAGGCATGGCTACCATGAAAAATAGAAGTCCAACAATTATCTGTTTAATTCTGTACATAAGCGGTCGATTATATCTTTTGCAACATCTTTTTTCTGTTTCAGTGGAAAGTCCTGCTTTCCATTAACGTCTATTATTGCTATCTTATTATTGTCAGAACGAAAGCATGTACCTTCATTCCTGAGGGAATTAAGAACAATGAAATCGAATTTCTTACGTTCAAGTTTTAATTGAGCATTTCTTTCTTCATCGTTGGTTTCTAATGCAAAGCCAACCAATACCTGATTGCCTTTTTTTATCTTACCAAGTGATGCCGCTATATCATTTGTTGGTTTAAGCCGTATTACAAGGTCGTCTCTTTCGCGCTTGATTTTCTTCTCCGCAACTGTTTCAGGCTTAAAGTCGGCTACTGCAGCACAGAGTATTGCTGCATCAGAGTCTTTATAGAAGTTGATGGCGGCCTCATACATTTCGCTGCAACTTTCCACGTCAATGCGTTTGATTCTAGGATTTGAGGTAGTAAGGCTTACCGGTCCTGAAATTAATGTAACATTCGCTTTACGGCGTGCACATTCTTCGGCAATGGCAAATCCCATCTTGCCACTGGAATAGTTTCCAATAAATCTTACCGGGTCTATTTTCTCATAAGTAGGTCCGGTTGTAATCATGATGTTCCTGCCCTCGAGATCGTTTGTGTTATCTTCAAAAAAATGGTCTAAAACATCGATAATGTGTTCAGGCTCTTCCATCCGACCTTTACCGGTAAGATGACTAGCAAGTTCGCCACTTGTCGGTTCTATGATGTAGTTGCCGTATGATCGTAAAACCTCGAGATTATGCTGCGTTGAAGAATGTGCAAACATGTCCAAGTCCATTGCCGGGGCAATGAATACAGGAGCTTTCATAGATAGGTATGTTGTAATCAGCATGTTGTCAGCAATACCGTTTGCCATTTTTCCAATGCTGCTTGCAGTACATGGTGCTATCAACATGGCGTCAGCCCATTGTCCTAATGAAACATGACTATACCATGTACCGTCGCGTTGTGAGAAAAAATCACTTATTACCGGTTTAGAAGTGAGTGCAGAAAGTGTGATAGGAGTGATAAACTCCTTACCTGAAGCAGTTATCACGACCTGCACCTCCGCACCTTGTTTTATAAGTCCTCGTATGATTATACAGGCCTTATATGCGGCAATACTGCCAGTGATACCGAGGACTATCTTTTTACCTTTGAGCATTTTCTGATTATTTGTTCATTTCCCTCAGTCGGATTTTTGTAAGGACCTGTTTCGTGTTAACGGCAAAATCCCCCTGAAGTATCCAACTGTAGTAACCTTGGTCTTTTTTTAGAATGTCGGCTACGGATTTACCTTTGTATTTTCCGAAGTTAAACACCTCAACATCACTCTCATCAAAAATGATTCGCCCAGCCAAATCCACATTTCTATTCATTGAGGAATATTCGGCTAAGAAGTCTACATTATTCTGGAGCTGTTCTGGATACATGTCAAGTTGTGCTTTGAGAACTTCGTAGGTAGCCCGTGTGTCGCCAAGAGCGGAATGGGCGTCCTCCAGATCTTTTCCGCAATAGAATTTATATGCGGCAGAGAGAGTGCGTCGCTCTAATTTATGATAGATGTTTTGAACGTCAACAAATTTGTGCTTGATGATATTATTACTATCAACGCCTGCTCTGTCGAGCTCTTCCACGAGCACTGGTATGTCGAAACGGTTAGAGTTGAATCCGGCAATGTCGCATCCTTCGAAGTCTTTTACAACATCTGCAGCAATCTGTTTGAATATTTTGCAATCTTTCACGTCATCGTCAGTAATACCATGTATTTCAGTTGATTTCTCGGGTATATGCATTTCAGGGTTTACACGCATGTGTTTAGCCACTTCGTCTCCGTTAGGCATAATTTTCATGTAACATATCTCTACAATTCTGTCGTGGAGAATATCAATACCCGTTGTTTCCAGATCGAAAAATATCAGCGGATTCTTAAGATTTAATTTCATTACTTGTTAGTCGTTTAGGAGCATTGGCATAATTAACATCAACACATCCTCATTCTCTGGTTGCTCTGACGGAACTATAATGCCTGCTCGGCTTGGATCAGCCAGTTCCAGAATAATTTCAGCGCTTGTAATATTGGTAAGAATCTCTATCATTGACGTTCCTTTAAATCCTATACTCATAGGAGTTCCGCTGTACTCACAGTCAAGATTCTCTTCTGCGCTTGTTGAGAAGTCAATGTCCTGACTTGACATGGTCATTCTCCCGTTTTCTATGTGGTACTTGACGAGCATGCTTGAGGCACTTGCAAATACTATGACGCGACGCATAGCACTTAAGAATGATGCACGGTCGATTGTTACACAGTTTGGATTATCTTTAGGGATAACGGAGTTGTAATTAGGGTAACGACCTTCAATTAAACGGCATGACAACTTGAAATCACCAAAAGTGATTTCGGCATTTCGTTCATTGAATTTTATCATTACGTCTCCACCATTCTTACCAAGTTCACCTTTAAGAATCTGAGAAGGTTTCTTGGGAAGGATAAAAGATGCACTGTTTTCACCTTTAACAGTAAAATTCTTATTGCGTACGAGTTTGTGACCGTCGCTTGCAACGATAGTGAGTGACTCTGTGGTCAAGTCGAAATAGATTCCGTTCATGACTGGGCGAAGCTCATCTTGTGCTGTAGCAAAAAGTGAGCGGGTAATTCCGGAACTTAGAACTTCAGAACCCAGAGTTATGCTTGTTATGTTTTCGTCTACACTTTGTGCCATGGGATATTCTTCGGCGTTCTGTCCGACAAAATTATATGAACCATTCTGATATTTAATATTTATCTGCAGTGACGACAGATCAATATCAAAATCTAACGGTTGCTCAGGCAGTTCTTTGACTGCATCACGAATTGTTTTGTTGGCAATAGCGAAACTACCTTCACCCTCGCTGTCTGCGACATCGAATGTAGTAGTGAGTACATTCTCGCTGTCAGATGCTGTAAGGGTAAGCTTATCTCGTTGAATCTTGAAAAGGAAACAGTCAAGGATTGCTAATGAGTTCTTACTATTGATTACTTGGGCAAGTGCCTGTAAACGGCTGCTTAAGGCAGTACTTGAAACGCTAAATCTCATTGTTATGTTTTTTTTAATTTTGTTCTGTATGTATTTCGCTACAAAAATACAAAAATACATTGTTTAAAGCAAAATTATTGCTTGAATTTTTTTTTAATTAGAACTATTTTCGTAATTTCGCATTCGTTTTTAAATAATAATATGGATATAACAGGTAAAATAATTGCCGTTCTCCCTGCAAGGGGCGGTACTTCAGCCAGAACAGGCAGTGAATGGAAGTCGCAGGAGTATGTAATTGAGACACACGATCAGTATCCTAAGAAGTGCTGTTTCGATGTTTTCGGAGCTGATAAAATAGCATCGTTTAATATTCAGAGCGGAGAGGAGTTGACAGTATCATTTGATGTTGATGCTCATGAGTATAATGGTCGTTGGTTTAACAGTATCCGTGCTTGGAAAGTTGAGCGTGTCAGTGCGCAAGCAACAGTTCCGTCTGCTGAGCAAATGCCTCAGATGTCGGGTGCTCCTGTAAATTCTAATCCTTTTCCGCCCTCAAATGAAGCTCCAGCACCAGACAGCGCTGACGATTTACCATTTTAGGTGATTTGCACTTAAATAATAGGGTCTGGATTAGCCGGCCCCTATTATTTTAGATTCTTTTCTCCTTGATGAAGCCGTGTCGATAGGCGTAAAGTAGTTGTTTTAAATCGTCTATCTGTGTTCGTAGCTCTTTACCCTTGTCGGTATCATTTACAAGCATCCTCTGTGCGCTCATTTCTACTATCTGCGTGGTGCTCACAATGTCAGAGCCTCGTTTGATTGCACCAGTTGCACTAGTGAAAGGTTCATGCTGGACAAGTTGGAAACCGCGGCTATGATATACCAGTGTATATCCGGCTATGCCGGTTTCCTCATGGAAAGCTTGTGAGAATCCTCCGTCTATTACCATAAGTTTTCCATTGGCTTTGATAGGATTCTCACCATTTGCTGCATGTACAGGGACATGCCCGTTTATGATATGGCGGTTGTTACCCTCCACTTCGAATGCATCTAGTATACGGTCACAAATATCTTCATTATCCCTTAGCTTGAAATAATTTCCCTTTTCCTCCTTGCACGTTTCCTTTTCTGTAAGGAAATAGCGTTCGAAGGTTGCCATTTTCGACTTATCGAATAATGGCGAATTTTTGCCGCACCACAGGTAGAGGAAGTAGTCGATTGCGTATGCTTTTTCATCATCTTCGCTGTCAGCGTTGAATGCTGTGCGCATTAGTAATCCGATATGATGAAGGAGTTCCTTACCACTGTATTCTTTTCCATATATTTCAACTTTTTTCAGAGTTCCGTCTTCATTGAGCGGCACAGATGCGTGAAAGAGTAGGTTCGAGTTGAATATTGCGTACATACAACCATGGCTTAGCATCACTTGCATGTGTTTATGGAGTTTCTCGCTGACTGAAAATGAGTGGTGCAGTTTCTTTATAAGAGCGGATTCCTCTTCAGTAAGTGCATTCGGGTTGTTGGAATCTAATGTCGGGAATAGCTTGTCTTTCATCACGTGTTTCTTTCCATTAATCATGCAGGTCCCATTTTCCAAGTCAATGCAATTCAGCATTTCTCTATCGCTCATCTCCCACTCAGGATGCCGTTCGTAGATAGCAGCTTCAACCTTAAATTGAATGATCGTTATTGCTTTATGCATCATTGCGGTCAATCGCATTGACTTCTCATCTGTGTGTTGGCTTTTGTTTGTTAAGATAGGTTTAAATTCTTCACAAGGGTCGTCTTTGTATATCTCCATGGCAAAGGTTGCGAGTGGAAGAAGGTTTATTCCATATCCGTCCTCCAATGTCAGTAGGTTGGCGTAACGTAATGACAACCTAATTACATTGCAGATACAAGCATCATTGCCGGCACATGCTCCCATCCATAAGTCATCGTGATTGCCCCATTGTATGTCCCAACTATGATAGTTTGCAAGTGTATCCATAATGATATGTGCTCCAGGTCCTCGGTCGTAGACATCTCCGAGGATATGAAGCTGGTCAATGGCGAGGCGTTGTATTACATTTGCGAGTGCAATGATAAAATCATCTGAACGTCCCGTACTTATGATCGTATCAATGATAACATTTACATAACCTTGTTTGTCAATGTCGTCAGTACTCTCATGAAGGAGTTCCTCAATGATATAACTAAAGTCCACAGGTAGCGATTTACGCACTTTTGAGCGTGTGTATTTGGATGAAACGTCGCGGCATATTCGAACAAGTTGATACAGGGTTATGTGATACCAGTCATTAATATCCTTTTCTTGAGTCTTAATCTGTTCAAGTTTCTGATCCGGATAGTAAATGAGCGTACACAATTCTTTTTTCTCAATTTCACGTAATTCGTTTCCAAAGAGATCATTAACCTTCCTCTTGATGTTGCCAGAAGCGTTTTTCAGCACATGCTGGAATGCCTCGTACTCACCATGTATGTCAGCGAGGAAATGTTCCGTACCTTTTGGCAGATTTAATATTGCCTCTAGATTAATAATCTCCGTACTGGCATCTGCGACGGTAGGGAAGGAGTGGGACAAAAGTTGAAGATATCGTATGTCGTTCTGAATAAATTCGGGTTTTATTGTCATATAGTAAGATTGTTAATATATATTTTCTTTATTCTATCAGTAAGAAAATCATTGATAGATTTTACAGGCATAAAGCCTTCCTCTAATCCGGTAATCTCATTAAGTATCTGTTCAATGCGTCCGGAGAATTTGGTAATTTTGCCTTTGCGAAGCATCTTAGCAAGTGTTGCTTCGTTGTAATCATTGTTCCTCATCATGTATGCCAGTTCACACAAAGGTTTCGTTGGTAGGCGTTTACGAAAAATACCTTTATATAGTAATCTGATTCTTTTGTATATTTGCTCTTCTACAGATGTAGTATCTTTGATATTTTGTTGTCTGTCATTTTTCTTATCGCAGAAGGTAGATATTGTGTTCACATCGATTTCTGGATAAGCATACGATTGAAGAGCGCATCCTTTCTGAAACATATCTGAAATTCCCTCATTATTTGCAAATATCAGCATTTGTCGCCAGCCGTTATAGTCTATCTGTGGAAAATCATTTATACGTTCTCCCGTGAGTCCCGCATGTAATAATCTGTAGAAAGACTCCTTTGTATGTACGTTCATTAGACAATAAACTTCAGTGTCCATAATTTTACGGTAGAGTAATAATATCTCTTCTGCCATTTTCTTGTCTGTAATAGCACCGGTTATAAGCGAATTTTTTACTGTGACGATACGCTTATTCCATTTTAATGATTTGATATTTTCATATTCGATGTCACCCATTACCTGTATTGCAAATGCTGAATTTACAGTCCTCCACTGATAAGCGAGGATTTTGGGTATCTTTTCTTTAAAAAGATGCTGTTTCATAATCCATGGTTCCAGTTGTCCGTGAGAGGACAATAACGTTCTGAATCCACGGTTTTTTGAAAGGCGTAGTGCTCTTGCTGCAGAGTACGACCAACAACCGTGTATATGGACAATATCGGGCATTATTTCATATAGTAGTTTTAACCACGATGCACGCATGGAATAGAGGTTCTTTTTGCCATAAGGAATATAATGCACGGTTGCGTTATCAATCTTTACGGGATGAAGAGATTTGCCGCATGCTATATGTACCTCTGCCGACGTACCGGTCTCTGAGCAAAGTACGGAAATGTACTTTGAGGTGATGCCTAGACCGGCATCAATTGATGGTACGAAATGCAGAATTTTCACTTTATTTTCTAATAAAATTCATCTTGTCAGCCATCATGTATTTAACCATATAGCCTAAATTACTTATTATGCTCGATATCTCGATGGGTACAATACTGAAAACAGAAGCATGCTCGTTAAAGTTCTTCGCCACTCTCATTCCATAATAGGTTCGAAGAGTTATTGTTAACAACAACGCAAAACAAGCAGCGATCGTGATGATCCATCGTGCATATAATATAGAAGTGACGATAAAACATATATCGACTAAGTAATTGGTAGTTTGTAGAATGGTATCTATGTCATACGTGAGCCGATGCCTGAAACTACGCTGTAGATGTTTACGTGTCTCCATGTAGTACAGATGATTGTTGCGCCATTTCTTGAGTGACGAAATTCGTTCTGTAAGTTTCACATCCGGTTCTGTAATCACAGCAGTACGTCCTGTCTCGGCTAGGTCGTTAACGATAAAGTCATATTCACCACGGAGGTACCTTAGGTTGGATGCGAATCCGTTATGACTCATGAAGTCGCTGCGGCGGAATGCAATATTGTTTGTTCCGGCACAATAGGCAGTACCTTTCGACGCCTCACGCATGATTTGGTACTGTCGGAACATGTTTTTCGTATAGATGGATTTTCGAAAAACATTTTTGTCTTTCTCAAAGTTGCTATAGCCGAGAACCAAGTTATAGTGTTCGGTACAGTATCTGCCGATAGTCTCAAGCCAATGATCACTGTCTGGACGACAATATGGTTCTATCAGTACGATCCATTCATTTTTTGCAGCTTTCACTCCAAGAGTAACTGCAAGTTTCTTCCTGCTCATGTATCTTGAGGAGTCGGGAGTAAATGTCGTGTAAAGGTTACTGTTTAAAGAATTGAAACGTTTGAGCACCCCTTCTGTGTCGTCAGTAGATGCTGCGTTGACCACTATAACTTCATATCCAGGTGAATATACCTGGGATAAGATACCTGAAAGGTTGTCTTCTAAATCTCTTGCAGCATCATGTGCAGTGATGATGACTGATAATTTAGGCATCTTACTTTCTTCCTGTCTTTCTGCTTCGTGAAGTTTTCTAAATAAAGCATTGCAGTGTATAGAGATGATAGCTAAAATCAGTACTATAGCGCAGCATGCTATTGTCATAGTGTCAAAAATCATTTTCTTTATTTTAAATCTTCTGTAATATACCCGATAGGCAGTTTGCGGCAGTTATATTGTGATGCCATTATTTCTCCGTAGGCACCTGCAGAACGTATGGCCATAAGGTTGCCTCTGTGGCTGCCGTTTAAATCAATGGCTTTAGCGAACACGTCGCTTGACTCACATATTGGTCCCACAACATCGTATGTATTGATGGCCTCTTCACTACTTATGTTTTCAATTTTGTGATAAGCCTGATACAAAGCAGGTCTGATGAGGTCGGTCATTCCGGCATCGACGATAGCGAATTTTTTTGAAGCACCCTGTTTGATATATAGTGTTCGCGTGATAAGACTACCACATTGAGCCACTACAGCACGTCCGAGTTCGAAGTGAAGCTTTTGTCCCTGTCGTAGCTTCAGATGTTTGGCGTATGTTCCGAAATAGTCGGCAAATGCCGGTATGGGTAACCTATTAGGGTGCTGATAGTCAACACCCAGGCCACCTCCAACATTTATGTTTTCAACACAGATATGGTGGTTTTCCAGTTGCGTCTGCAATTCGTTGATACGATTGCACAATGCGATAAAATCACCCATGTCGAGAATCTGAGAACCTATATGGAAATGTAATCCCATGAATTTTACGTTCTTCATCTTCTCAGCTTCACCTATTATATCTTCCATGTCATGCATGGCGATACCAAATTTATTCTCTGCAAGTCCGGTAGTGATATTGGCATGTGTATGAGCGCCCACATCAGGATTGATACGGAACGCTACATTTGCAATTTTACCTTTCTTTTCAGCCAGTTCGTTAATAACTTCCAGTTCGGGAATACTCTCTACGTTAAAGCAAAATATATCTTTATCAAGACCAAGGTTTATCTCCCAGTCGCTTTTTCCAACTCCGGCATAGACTATCTTTTCAGATGGAAATCCGGCATTAAGAGATGCCTGAATCTCACCACCGCTGACACAGTCTGCTCCTAGTCCTGTTTCTCTGATTATGTTGAGCATTTTAGGGTTGGCATTGGCCTTAACAGCGTAGTGTACCACAAATCCTTCATGCTTGCCGGCTTCTTTCTTTATCGTTCGCAGTGTTTCCCGAAGAAGCTCTGTGTCATAATAGTAGAAGGGTGTTTGTATGCTTTGAAATTTATCTGTTGGAAATATGCCTTTCATAATTCTTTTATTTATTATTAAAGAGCGTGTCGCTCAAACTCTGAAGCGCACGTTTCTTGTCTTCGCCTTTGACGAGGAATGATATGTTATGAGCACTTCCTCCATAGGAAATCATTCTTACAGGAATGTTCTTCATCGCGTCAGTTGCTAAAGTCTCAAATCCCACATTGCTCCAATCCAGGTCTCCAACAACACAGATGATACACATATTCTTGTCGATGTCAACGGTTCCGTATTTTTTCAGTTCGTCAACTATCTCGTCAAGATGTGTAGCGTTGTCAATACTCATAGACACTCCCACCTCACTGGTGCAGACCATGTCGATACTGGTTGAGAAACTTTCAAAGATTTCAAATACTTTACGCAGGAAACCATTGGCGAGGAGCATACGACTACTCTTTATGTTGATGGCTGTGATATTATCTTTTGCCGCAACAGCTTTGATCTTACCTGTCTCTGTCTCGTTGCTGATGATTGTACCCGGAGCTGTCGGATCCATTGTGTTGAGTAGACGAACTGGCACTCCTGCAAATTTGGCAGGCTGAATGCATGTAGGGTGAAGAATTTTAGCACCGAAGTATGCTAACTCTGCAGCTTCTTCAAATTTCAGCTGACGTACAGGTATAGTCTTGTCAACCACACGTGGGTCGTTATTGTGCATGCCGTCTATGTCTGTCCATATCTGAATCTCTTCTGCATTTATGGCAGCTCCAATGAGTGATGCAGTATAGTCGCTACCACCGCGCTGCAGATTGTCTATCTCTCCATAGGCATTACGACAGATGAATCCTTGTGTTATGTAAATCTGCTGACCGGGGTTTTTTTCCAGAACAGCTGTCAGTTTCTGTTTGATATATGTTGGATCCGGCTCCGAGTTCTTGTCAGTACGCATAAAATCTAATGCCGAAAGAAGAACAGCCCTAACACCACATTCTTTCAGATAGTTTGTCACCATATTGGTACTTATTACCTCGCCCTGAGCTACAATACTCTTTTCTTCAAAACTAGTAAACAATTCTTTTGTAAAAGAGCGAAGGTAGTTAAACTCTTCAACAAGGAATTGACGAGTAGTCTCACGCCATTCATCTGTCTTATAGAGTTCCTTGATATAACTCACATATTTGGATTCCAACTTATTGATAACTTCATTTGCACCTTCTGGATTTTTCTTATAAAGGTAATTGGATATCTCAACAAGTGAGTTGGTTGTTCCCGACATAGCCGACAGTACAATGAATACGGGATTGCCGTCAGCAGTAATTAATGCGGACACCTCTTTCATCCTTTGCGGTGTTCCGACAGATGTTCCTCCGAATTTTTCTACTTTCATATTGTTTGCTTTAATTATTAATCGTCTTCTTCAGATATGTTTTTTTTATTATACTCGTTGGTAATCTCTTGTAATTCATTTTCATGACAGCGGTATACGATACCTGGAAACAGACTTAGCATACTTATATTATGCGTTGTCATGATAATTGCGGTGCCAGTCTGACTGATTTGGCGTAATAGTTTAACTATATTTGTCCCTGTCTCCGTATCCAGATTACCCGTCGGTTCATCTGCAACAATAAGCCTAGGACGGTTGAGTATTGCTCTTGCTATAGCGATACGTTGCTGTTCTCCTCCACTTAATTCGTGCGGCATTTTCAACTTCATATCCTTCATGTCGACATTCTCTAGCACCTCGTCAATGCGTTCGTCTATTTCTTTCTTATCTTTCCATCCTGTTGCTCTGAGAACAAATATAAGGTTTTCGTGTATATTTCTGTCATTCAGCAACTGGAAGTCCTGAAAAATAATCCCCATCTGGCGTCTGAGCTCCGGCACATCTTTGCGGCGGATAGAGATAATATCATTACCCATCACTTCGGCCTGCTCAGCCTCACTGACATCAAGTTCGCAATATATGGTTTTGAGTAGCGAACTCTTACCAGAACCTACCTTTCCTATTATGTAGATAAATTCGCCTTCATCTGCATGGAAGTCTACATCCTTAAGAATGAGCTTATCAGCCTGATATATATTGACTTTCTTATATTCTATGAGCATGGTTATCAGTGTTTATGCCAATTTGGATCATGTCGAATCTGCAGCTCTTTTGCCAAGTCTTCGATGCGCAATCCTTTACTAGTGAGAAGCACAATGAGATGATAAATCATGTCGGCACTTTCGTAAACCAATCTCTTGTTCGTTCCGTTACAAGCTTCTATCACGGCTTCAAGTGCTTCTTCTCCAACCTTTTGTGCCATTCTGTTGAGACCGTCTTTGAAAAGACTCGTCGTATAAGAACCCTCAGGCATTTCATTATGGCGTTTCTCTATGAAATCCTGTAAGAATGTTAGGAATAATAGTGGATTAGCCTCATTGTCTTCCCCCCAGCAAGTATCTGTTCCCATGTGGCATGTAGGACCTGTTGGGTTTACCTTAATCAATAAGGTATCATTGTCGCAGTCGTTTTCAATACTTACCAGATTGAGGAAATTACCACTTGTCTCACCCTTTGTCCATAGACATTTTCTTGAACGGCTGTAGAATGTGACTTTTTTTGTTTCCAACGTTTTTTCGTAAGCCTCCATATTCATAAATCCCAGCATCAGCACGTTTTTAGTCGTAGCGTCCTGTATGATAGCTGGGACAAGACCGCCCATCTTTTCGAAATCTATTTCCATTTTTATTTTGGTTTGTTTATATTCTTACTTTTATACCTTCGCTTCTAAGATACTTCTTAAGTTCAGGTATTTTTATTTCACCGAAGTGAAATACACTTGCAGCAAGGGCGGCATCAGCTTTTCCATCAATGAATGTGTCGCGGAAATGCTCCATCTTACCTGCGCCTCCACTTGCAATAATAGGTATTGTCAGTTCGTTGCTCAGCATGGCAAGCGCCTCGTTGGCGTATCCCGTTTTTACTCCGTCATGATCCATACTGGTGAATAATATTTCTCCTGCTCCTCTGTTACAAGCTTCCTTTGCCCATTCCAGAAGTCCGCGTTCAGTTCTTACCCTTCCGCCGTTCAGGTAACAGAACCATCCGTCCTTATCCAGTCGCGCATCAATGGCGCAAACACAAACCTGGCTGCCGAAGTGGTTGGCTATTTCTCCAATAAGTTCCGGTCGACGTATCGCTGCACTATTGACACTCACCTTATCAGCACCGGCATTTAGCAGCCGATCCACATCTTTCAATTCATTTATGCCTCCTCCTACAGTAAATGGGATGTTAATCTCAGCAGCTACGCGAGTCACCATATCTGTGAACGTTTTTCGTCCTTCGAAGCTTGCCGTAATGTCGAGAAAGACCAGTTCGTCCGCGCCGGCATCACTATAAGCTTTGCCAAGCTCCACAGGATCTCCGGCCTGTCTCAGATGAACGAAGTTAGTTCCTTTAACAGTCTGACCGTCTTTGACGTCAAGGCACGGTATTATTCTTTTTGCCAGCGACATAACTCTTCAAGATTAATTTTACCTTCATATATAGCTTTACCAAAGACTACAGCAGGAATTCCAGATTTATTCAGTTGCTTGATATCTTCCATTGATGACACACCGCCGCTTGCAATCAGATGTAGAGTGGGGTAGGTCTTCATCACCTGTTTGTATAATTCTACAGCAGGTCCTTCAAGTGTACCGTCTTTGGATATCTCTGTGCAGAGCACATTTTTCACCCCACAGTCGATGTAATGTTTCAGGAAAGGCAACAATTCCTGTGAGCTTTCCTCTTTCCATCCGTTGATAGATATTAATCCGTTTTTTACATCAGCACCTAAAATTATTTTTTCTGCTCCGAAACGGTCTAGCCATTTTATAAACAATTCAGGGTTTGTTACGGCAATGCTCCCGACGGTAATCATTGAAGCCCCATTGTCAAAAGCCTTTTTTATATCGTCTTCAGTCTTGATACCGCCACCGAAATCCACCACAAGATTTGTGTTTTCGGTAATCTTTTTCAGTACATCCACATTGACCACGTGTTTAGAACGAGCTCCGTCGAGATCGACAACATGGAGGCGTTTGAATCCGAGATCCTCGAATTTCATTGCCATTGCGGCAGGGTTGTCGTCATAAATCTTCTTCGAATCGTATATGCCCTTAGTAAGCCTGACACATTTGCCGTCAATTATATCTATAGCAGGGATAAGTTCAATCATTATTTTTTATTTCTAAGAAATTTTTTAAGATTCTTTCGCCCACAGTTCCGCTTTTCTCAGGATGAAATTGTGTAGCGTAAAAATTATCTTTGTGCAAGGCCGCACTATATGGTTGAATATAGTCCGTGCTTGCTATGGTAAACTTGCATAGAGGTACATAGAAGCTATGTACAAAGTATACATATTCATCTTGTGTAAAGCCTTTGAAAAGTCCGCTTTTCAAATTCGTTATTTTGTTCCACCCCATGGCCGGAACCTTTTCGTCGTGGCTGGCGGGTAGAAATTTCTTAACGTCGATGTCAAATATTCCGAGACAGTCTGTGTCGCTTTCTTCTGAATGGCGGCATAATAGCTGCTGGCCTATGCAGATTCCCAACACAGGTTGGCGGAGAGAACGGATAACATGGTCAATACCTCGTTCGCGTAGATACCTCATCGTAGTTCCTGCCTCACCCTGTCCGGGAAAAAGCACGCGGTCTGCTTTTGACAGAATTTCAGGATCATCAGTCAGCGTAGGCTCTATGCCGATCCTCTTTAGCCCATTTACCACCGAGCGAATGTTGCCTGCATTATATTTTACGATTACGACGTTCATTTAACTGAATATTATTGTCTTATTATTATAAGTCAGAATTTTCCTTTCAATATGTTTTGTCACAGCACGGCTTAAGACAATTTTTTCCAGATCGCGTCCTTTCAGAACAAGGCTGTCAGGGGTATCCTTATGCGTAATTCTAACGACATCTTGTTCAATAATAGGCCCTGCATCCAGTTCTGATGTTACATAGTGACTTGTGGCACCGATAATTTTCACACCGCGTTCGAAAGCCTGATGATAAGGTTTGGCACCAATGAAGGCAGGTAGGAATGAATGATGTATATTGATGATATGATGCGGGTATGCCTGAATCATTTCATCACTGATGATCTGCATGTATCTGGCTAAGACTATGAATGTGATATTGTTTTTCTTCAACAAATCCATTTCAGCCTGTTCAACTTCTGCTTTATTAGAATGGTCTTTCTTTATCGACCATATATAGTAGGGTATGTCAAATTGTTCAGCAATATATTTCAGATTTTCATGATTGCTTATTATACATGGTATGTCAACGTCCCATTCTCCGGCTTTATATCGTGCAAGCAGGTCGTAAAGACAATGGCTCATTTTGCTTACAAATATTGCCATACGTGGTTTTACATCATTAAAGTAGAGATGAAAAGTCATGTTGTATCTCTGCACGTAAAGCGTGTTTATGAATTCATTAATCTTTTCACGTGGAATAAGAAAGTCATTAAGTTCCCATTCGATGCGCATAAAAAAAACTCCGTCTACACGGTCCACGTACTGGTCCAGATAGACGATATTTCCCTTGTTGTCTGTGATAAACTTTGTAACTTCGGTAATGATACCCTGTTGGTCAGGACAGTGCAGAAGCAATATAGCGGTTGGTTTTTTTTCCATATCTTTGTTTATATACATGTTTTTTCGACGTGCAAAATTACGAAAAAAGTTCCATAAACCACATCATAATATTAAATTTCTAAAAACTCTTTTGTTTTTTATCATTCCGATCATTTCCTTTTTGCGTATAATGCGCAATTATCTTGAATATTTATTCTGTAACATGGTCGTTTTGTCTTTCTGAAATGAATTTTGTTAATTGTTTTTTTGTTTTATTATTTAACCTCATCATGTCACAAACCCTCTGTTCAAGAGGTTTTCAGACATTCATTTATATTTCAGAACTTATTTTTAATATTATTTTATCTTGGACTTTGTCTCATTCAGGCTTCATTCTGAACGGCGTAGTATTCTTGCTCGTTGGATATGTCAAGCAATAATTTCCCCTATCTGTTTTGGAAAATTCATCTCTGTCTTTGTGTGATGTGATCATTTTCTTAATTAATTATTTGTGTTATCACGTGGAGTGATTCGGTAATATGTAGGCAATGTAATTAGAACAAAAACATGAAAATGAGTATTGTTACTTTTTATGGGATTTGTGCAAATAATGTGGATTTTTTACAGTTTATTCTTTTTAAGAAAATCCTCTGCATTTTTCATGTCTAGAGGGGTATCTATGCCGATTGTTTCCACGTCGGTTATACCCACTTTTATGCGGTATCCGTTTTGAAGCCAACGCAGTTGCTCTAATGATTCTGATTTTTCCAAAGATGACGGCGGCATATGAGTTATTTCTTTTAGAATATTTACCCTATAGGCGTATAGTCCTATATGCTTCAGAAAAGCGTGCCTGTTTAACCATTCTTCTTTTTCATAACCTCTGATAAAGGGAATTATGCTTCTGCTGAAATACATGGCGTAGTTATCTTTGTCAACAACTATTTTGGGCGAATTGGGATTTGATAATGCCTCGAATCCTTCCTTAGGATGAAAGTATCTTGCCAAAGTAGCAATCTCTGTTTTTGGATCATCAAAACATTGACATACTGTTTCTATCTGAGATTTCTGTATGAATGGCTCGTCACCTTGTATGTTGACCACGACATCATAGTCGTCTTCAAGTTTTGTCAAAGCTTCGAAACATCTGTCGGTTCCACTTTTGTGATTCGATGATGTCATGACAGCTTTTCCACCAAAACTTTTTACGGTATTTAGTATTTGTTCATCATCTGTGGCAACCACTGCGTCATTTAGAATTGTTGTAACTTGTTCATAAACCCGTTGAATCATCGGCTTTCCCCCCAGTAAAACTAGTGGTTTTCCCGGGAAACGGGTTGAAGCATATCGTGCTGGTATTATTCCTACAAATTTCATATAATTTCTGTTTTAGTTAATGCAAAGTTACAATATTATTTTAATTAATCAGAGGTTGCTTATTAAATATCAGTTAAAAAATCTAATCTTCTTTGGAGGTTGGCTCTTTTTTTACTACTTTTGACCTTTGTAATTGAATTGAATATGAAATTAAAGTTCAGCATACTATATATATTATTTTTATTATTGACGTCTGATGCAGTAGCCCAGCGCATAACTCTTGGTACCTATACTTTCAAGGATGGAAGTGAATATAAAGGCGAGATGGTTGGAGGAAAACCCAACGGGAAGGGTACCACAATATTTAAAAATGGAGACAATTATGAAGGCGAGTACTTTAAAGGTAAACGTCAAGGTTACGGTGTCTATTCATTCTCTGACGGAGAAAAGTATGATGGACAGTGGTTTCAGGACCAGCAGCATGGTAAAGGTACATATTATTTCATGAACAATAACCGTTACGAAGGACTATGGTTTCGTGACTATCAGCAGGGACATGGGATGATGTATTATTATAACGGTGATAAATATGCCGGGGACTGGAAGCAGGATCACCGTGACGGCAAGGGCGTTTATACTTTTGCAAGTGGAGCTTATTATAACGGAGAATGGGCTAATGACAAAAAAAGCGGAAAAGGTTTTTATGACTGGGGGGACGGTTCTACTTATGAAGGCCAGTGGACAAATAACCAACGAAATGGGAAAGGCTCATTTAAATATGCTGATGGCGATGCATATATAGGCGCGTGGGTAGATGATATCCAGAACGGAAAAGGTATATATAAATTTCAGAATGGTGATGTCTATGAAGGTGATTATGTGCAAGGAGAACGCACAGGTGAAGGTATTTTCACTTATGCCAATGGCGATAAATATGTAGGACATTTTAAGGACGGAGATAAGGACGGGCAGGGGATTCTGTCATGGAAAAATGGCAATGTTTATGATGGTACATGGAAAGGAGATAGACAAAATGGTCGCGGTAAGCTCACCACTAAAGTTGGTGATATTTTTGAAGGAGAGTTCAAAAATGGAAAAATAGACGGAGAAGGTATTGCTCATTACGTTGATGGATGGAAATTCAAAGGCTCATTTAAAGATGGTAAACGTAATGGATCTGCCATAGAAGAAGATAAGGATGGAAACCGTTTCGAAGGATGTTACGCCAATGATGCGCGTAACGGAAAATTTGTTGAGAAAGATAGGGACGGAAATATAAAAGCTAAAGGAGAATATATAAATGGCAGACGCGAGTTGGATAAATAACTATTAATAATTTAAAAATAACATTATGGTAATTGACACATTAAACAACTTGGAAAAGTATGTATCACTAAATCCCCTTTTCCCTCAGGTCGTAGAATATCTTAAGAAATTTGATATTCGCGAGGTGGTATCTGGAAAAATTGAATTACAGGGCAAGGATCTGTTTGTCAATATAACCATAGCAAAAGGTAAATCAATAGACGAAGCAATACTCGAGACTCATAAGGAGATGATTGATATTCAGATACCATTGAGTTGTGCCGAAACTTATGGATATACTCCTCTTTATCATCTTCCCAAAGCGGATTATAAAGAAGAAAATGACATTACAAAATATGAAGGATTAGCAGAAAGTTATGTCACTTGTGAACCTGGAATGTTTGCAATCTTTTTCCCTCAGGACGGCCATGCTCCATGTATCTCAACAGAAGCTGAGATAAAAAAGGCAATATTTAAAGTCCATGCATAACAAATTATTATGACAGCTAAAAAAACTATAAAAGCAACAGCTGTAACGAAACAAAAACATATTGGTGTCGTAGAGCGTGACAGTTGGCTTGAGCCGTTTGAGGATACTATCCGAGGACGCCACGAACATGCTTTATGGAAGATAGATGAACTTACAGGTAACGGTAAGAAAAGTTTGTCTGATTTCGCTACTGGTTATCTTTATTTCGGACTTCATAAGACCGACAAAGGATGGATATTCCGTGAATGGGCACCGAATGCCGCTGGTATTTATCTGGTAGGTGACTTTAATGAATGGAAAGAGCAGGTTAAATACCGCCTCAAACCGATAAAGGACAGTGGTAACTGGGAACTTCGTCTTAAAGGGAACGACATTCATCACGGTGATTTGTATAAAATGCGAGTTCATTGGAATGGTGGTGAAGGTGAACGTATTCCAGCTTGGGCTCAGCGTGTAGTACAGGATGATAATACAAAAATATTCAGTGCGCAAGTATGGAATCCTGAAATTCAGTATGTCTTTAAGAAAAAAAACTTTAAACCGAATATTAACCCTCTTTTAATTTATGAATGCCACATCGGAATGTCTCAAGATGCTGAGAAGGTTGGCACTTATAGGGAGTTTCAGGATAATGTTCTTCCTAGGATAATTAAGGACGGATACAATTGTATTCAAATAATGGCTATTCAGGAACATCCTTATTATGGAAGTTTCGGTTATCATGTTAGTAGTTTCTTTGCCGCATCAAGCCGTTTTGGGACTCCCGAGGAACTCAAAGAACTTATTGATACTGCTCATCAACATGGTGTCGCAGTGATTATGGACATTGTTCATAGCCATGCTGTCAAAAATGAAGTGGAAGGTCTTGGAAATATTGCCGGTGATCCCAATCAGTATTTTTGTCCCGGCGAACGTCATGAGCATCCTGCATGGGATAGTTTGTGTTTCGATTATGAGAAAGATGGTGTTATTCATTTTCTTCTATCAAATTGTAAATTTTGGATTGATGAATTCCACTTTGACGGATTTCGTTTTGATGGTGTTACATCAATGTTGTATTACAGCCATGGCTTAGGTGAGACTTTCAGTAATTACGGAGATTATTTCAACGGTAATGGGGATGATAATGCCATCTGTTATCTGACTCTTGCAAACAAGTTAATTCATGAGGTTAATCCTGATGCCATTACTATTGCAGAAGAGGTTAGCGGTATGCCTGGTCTTGCTGCTAAATTTGATGATGGCGGATATGGATTTGATTATCGTATGGCAATGAATATACCAGACTTCTGGATTAAGACAATTAAGGAGCAGAACGACGAAAATTGGAAACCAGGCAATATCCTATGGGAAACGACTAACCGTCGTGCAGATGAGAAAACTGTGAGCTATTGTGAAAGTCATGACCAAGCGCTTGTTGGTGACAAGACTATTATCTTCCGTCTTATTGACGCAGATATGTATTGGCATTTTAAGAAAGGAGATGAAAACGATATTGTAAATCGTGGCATTGCATTGCACAAGATGATTCGTCTTGTCACATCTTCGACAATCAATGGCGGATATCTTAATTTTATGGGTAACGAGTTCGGACATCCGGAGTGGATTGACTTTCCACGTGAAGGAAATGGATGGAGTCACAAATATGCCCGTCGTCAATGGAACTTGGTTGATAATCGTGAACTTGATTATCAGTATCTTGGTGACTTTGATAAGGCTATGATCTCTATTATAAAAGGCGTAAAAGGATTCCAAAAACAACCTGTGGCTGAGATTTGTCATAATGATAGCGATCAGGTGCTTGCTTATAATCGTGGAGATCTTGTGTTTGTATTCAACTTTAGTCCGACTAACTCTTATGCGGATTATGGTCTCCTCGTTCCTACAGGTTCGTATGATGTCATATTGAATACTGATTCTCCAAAATTTGGTGGAAATGGATTAGCTGATGACAGTATATGCCATCTTACAAATTATGACCCACTTTATGTTACAGAGCGTAAGGAGTGGCTTAAACTTTATATTCCCGCACGCTCTGCGGTTGTTTTAAAGAAAAACGGATAAATGAATTTCAATAACTATCATAACAATAGCACTTTCGTCTCACGGGTGATATGCGCTATTGTTTTTTCTCTTTTTTCATTTTTCTTCCTGTATTTTTTTCAGGCAGATGTTTTAACGGCAGCCCAACATGTTCTCTCTGGTGGTGTAACTCACTATTCGCGCTTATTGGGCGCCATCTTAATAACGTTCGTTTTGCAACTGTTGCAAATAGCAATCTTCTCTTTTACGCGATTGCTTAAACGAACACATGCATTGACCTATTTTCCGTCATGCCTTATTCTCGCATTTATTACCGATATCAGCCCTAATATAGCTACACATTTTTCTATTGGTGCGTGGGGTTGGGTTATTCCACTGATGCTTGTTGTCTTTTTTGGAGCTGTAAAGCTGGCCCTTGAACTACAACCGTATGAACCTGAAAATTCTTCAAGCGGGTTATTTTCACGTAATATGTGGATTAACCTGTTGATACTTAATTCGTTTTTCCTCTTTGTCGGCCTTGTTAGCAGCGGCAATGATATATTCCATTACCGTATGCGGATTGAAAATCTCTTAAATAAGGGAGAATTTGACGAGGCAATACGTGTCGGTGCTAAATCCGATGAGTCGGATGCCAGTCTTACCATGTTGAGGATTTATGCGTTGTCTAGAGTCGGTCAACTCGGTGATAAGCTTTTTACGTATCCAGTGAGGGGTGGTTCAAGTGCACTCATCCCTTCAGATTCAGCTGTTGTTTTGTTTTATCCTTCTGACAAAATTTTTCTTTATCTTGGAGGTAAAACACGAAAGAAATATCGTCCGATGCAGTACTTGCAATTGCTTCAGAATCGCCACAAGTTAACTCGTCCTGCAATTGATTATTTGCTGTGTGGATATCTTTTAGACAGAAACTTGGATGTCTTTGTTCGTGAACTGAGAAAATATTATAAGATAGATGAGAAGTTGCCTCTCCATTATCGTGAAGCATTAACACTTTACACTCATATTCGTACCAATCCTTTATTAATATACCATAGCTCTGTTATGGATACGGATTATCAAGATATGATTGATTTACAGTCACAATATTCCAATATGGAACAACGTCGTTCTGCAGTACTTGACAGTTATGGTAGTACTTATTGGAGCTATTATTTATATAGATAAAATAGGGGGGAATTTTCTTGTCCTTCTACTATAATATAAAAAGTGGATGTGTCATTATCATGCTGACACATCCACTTTACTATACATGGAATAATATTATTTGATCAGATCTACGCTACGTTTCAGAAAAGCATCGAGGGCTGCACCTTTAAGCATTCCGTTCTGGAGGAGCGCAAGGTCGATAAGCTGATGAACAATCTTGTTATCTTTAGCATATTCTGCAATAATATTCTTTTTCTTATCATGCTGTTCGTCTAGTGTCTTTTCTGTATCTTGCAAATCGTCTTTTTCTTCCTGAGTTATTTCCTCTGGTTTCTTCTTACCCTGTGCTTCATTCAAGGTAGAAAGGCGTGCCTGCTGTCCTTTGATCTCATTCTCTATCAGGTTAAGTGTTTCACCAGTGTTGGCCTCAGCATCGTCGAGGACTTTCTTAATAAGTGGATGATCGCCGTTCAGAACTAGAGAATAACTGTCTGGCATCTCTGCATAGAAGTTCATTCCGCTTTGGAATTTACTCATATCCTTCATACGGCGCATGTATTCACTCTGCGTAACAAGAACTGGTTGGAAACTCTCACCTAAGGATTGCACCTCTACATTAAACTCAATCTTTTCCAATTTTGGCATCTGTGTGCTGAATACGGATGACAAATTGTCACGTTTGTCAGAGCCTAAGTCGCTCGTCTTGACATCCTCTTTCACAATGAGGCGGTCAATAATATCACTGTCGACACGTGTAAAACGGCTCTTTTCAAACTTCTGTTCGAACATGGATATAACCGGTACATCAAGTTGTCCGTCAAGAAGTAATATATTGTATCCCTTATTCTTGGCAGCTTCTATATATGTATATTCCTCTTCCTTGTTATTCGTATACAGATAGATAAGATTGCCATCTTTGTCAGTCTGACTGTCTTTTATTAAAGTCTTATATTCATCGAATGTGAAATATTTACCCTCAGTGTCCTTCATAAGGGCAAAATCTTTGGCACGGTCATAAAAATCATCCTGAGATAGCATTCCATAATTGATGAATATCTTCAGATTATCCCATTTCTCCTCGTATGATTTACGATCTTCCTTAAAAATGCTCTGCAGGCGGTCTGCTACTTTCTTGGTGATGTATGTGCTAATCTTCTTTACATTGCTATCGCTCTGTAGATATGAACGGCTGACATTCAGAGGAATATCTGGAGAATCGATGATACCATGCATTAGGGTAAGGAATTCTGGTACAATACCGTCAACAGAGTCGGTGACGAATACCTGATTGCAGTATAATTGTATTTTGTTGTGTTGAAGGTCTATATTTGATTTTATACGTGGGAAATATAGGATACCGGTGAGGTTGAAAGGATAGTCTACGTTTAGATGAATCCAGAACAATGGTTCGTCAGACATAGGATAAAGGTCCTGATAGAAATTTTTGTAGTCCTCATCCTTCAAGTCCGATGGTTTCTTTGTCCATATAGGTTCTGTATTGTTGATGATGTTATCTTCTTCTGTATCAACCTGTTTTCCATCTTTCCATTCTGTCTTTTTATCGAATGCAATAGCTACAGGGAGGAATCTGCAGTATTTGGTGAGAAGTGATTGAATGCGCTGCTTCTCAAGGAATTCCTTGCAGTCATCATCGATGTGGAGGACGATGTCTGTACCGCGGTCTTTCTTGTCTGCGTCAGAGAGTTCAAATTCTGGACTGCCATCACAAACCCATTTTATAGCTTTGCTTCCCTCTTTATAACTCTTTGTAATGATTTCCACCTTCTTGCTTACCATGAAAGCAGAGTAAAAACCCAGTCCGAAATGACCTATGATGGAAGTTGCCGTGTCCTTATATTTATCCAGGAAATCATTGGCTCCTGAAAATGCTATTTGATTGATATACTTGTCAAGTTCCTCTTCAGTCATGCCGATACCACGGTCGCTGATGGTCAGAGTCTTCTTGTCAAGACTGACACGTACTGTCAAATCGCCTAACTCACCTTTGAAATCACCTTTATTAGCGAGGGTTTTCAGTTTCTGAGAAGCATCAATAGCATTAGAGACTATCTCACGAAGAAAAATCTCATGGTCTGAATACAAGAACTTTTTAATGACGGGGAATATGTTCTCTGTTGTAACCCCAATGTTACCTTTTTGCATAATATAATACTTTTTGTAAATAGTTTATTATTAATAGTTTATAATTATTATATTCTTTATCATTTTGGAGAATTGCAATGTTGAGTAACAAAATAGTAACAATTTTAGTACACACATTTGCTTTGTGCTCCAATAATCATTTTACAAAAAATATGCCGTGCGTTTACTTATGACTTTTTGTCATATTGATAATACAATAGTGTAGCATAAACAGATAATGGGCGAAATCAAGATAGGATAAAGCCCTATTATTATGTTATTCCAAATGTTAAATATTTGATTTTGTTTGTTTGTTTTAAATTGAATGTCTATATTTGCAACGCTTAACATTTCGATACAAAGATCCATCTCTCAAAAATGTACTATTATTCCAATATAGATATATACATATTTGCGGCGTGTACCCCCATGTAAGTCCGTAATAGACTTGCAGCCATCTTTGTATTGGTGTTAAGCAGTGGGACAGGCACGCCGCTTTTAAAACTGCGCCTAAATGCTTAACAAAAATACAAAGAATATGGAAACAAAAAAAATTGGCGTTGGTTCAAAGTTAACCAAAAATGCAGCAAACATTACACTGAGTAACGAAACTAAAACTTTATTAGCTGCCCGGGCTATGTTTGAGGAATCACAACACGCCATTGATAACGTTCTATCTGAATTATCAGATAAGAATTATAGTGGCTTTAATTTGGTAGGCGTCAAAGAATACAAACATAACGTCGTGGCTTTAAATATTAGCATAAGAGAGTTAACAGATCAGATAAGTGATTTTGTAAGGTCGAATAGTGAATATAAGAAAATATAATGCAATTAACGCTACTATCCTATATAGGGCGGTTACTTTATTAAGTGGCCGCTTTTTTATTGGCTCTGAATAGAATCATTCCAGAGAGTAGAGTGTCAATGTTAGGAATTCATAAATAACAGACCGCTCTACCCATCACGGGCAAAGCGGTTCTGATTTATAAATGATCCATGTATATACATATTGATTATAGTTTAATATTAGTTCTATGACCAGACTTGCTACTAATCCGCGTCTCATTCGCAATAGTAGCTACTAAATCACGGCCTTTAACTCTGAATTCTCCACCTACTGCCACATTGTTTGATTTAAGCATCCCACGCAGTTTGTCTAACGGTGCCACGACTTCCGGATTATTACTTGCCCCTGGATATTCACCCATAAGACCTAGCGTTGGCCCTGATATAACACCGCCATTAGCAAACGCCATACCTTTAAACTGCGCGGCTGTAGATATAACTGTGGCGGTTCCAGCTGTTACTCCGGCAATCCAATCCCAAATTGTCAACGCGCTAGAGTTCGCTTTTTCTACCATTCCTGCTACCAACTCACTTATAGAGGCTGCAAGGCTTACTGCAGCCATTCCGACGGCCATACCCTTTGACCCGCTTGCTAAAGATGTCATACTTTGCGCAAGATTTTCTACCGAACCGGCTACATTTTTAATGCCTTCTAATTTTTCAGATTTCTCGCTTGCGTCCTCCGCTTCTCTTCCGAGTTCAGTATAGCTTTTTAGCAAACTCGTGACTCCTTTTCTCTGCTCATCTGTAAGTGGCTTTTTATTGTCGTCAAGTAGGGCTTTTAACTCCTTTATTTTGCCCTTAATTTCATCAAGGCCTATTGCATTTATCTTTATCTTATACTCTTTTCCGGTCAAGGAAGTTATACTGTCGAGGTCTCTTTGTTCCTTAGGTATTTCTATACCAAGCTGAATAACCTTTTGCTTAGCCTTCAAGGCGTCTATAGTTTTTTGAGTATTTTGAACTTCATCAGCACTTTGCCTTTTCTGCAGATCGTCATAATAATTAATAGCCTCATCTAAGTCCTCTATAGTGTTAAGTGTAGATATATCTCCGGGCTTCTTTAAATCACTTTGTATGTCGTCCCATTTCTTTTTAACCTTTCCTAATTCATTTAAATTACTTTGCGCCCACTTACGCACATCCTGGTCCCCATCTTTTAACCTTTCATTATAGTATTCTATTTCATTTTCTAGCTGTTCGTATGTTTTAATTTGATCTGTCGGTGCATCGACGTGTCCGGCATTATCTATTTGTTTACGCAAATCTCCCAGGCGATTAATCTCCGCATCATATCCCGCTATATTTTCGGAGGTAGCCTTTTTGCGTAATTCCTGCTGCTTCTCTATAGCCGCGTCTACTTCTTCGATAGTCTTAGGGTCTTGTGTATTTAGCGGGCTTTCTGCATCCTTAGCGGCTTGGGCTGCTTTTTCCGTTGCTTTTATCTGCTCGTTAAGGCCCGCTACTAACTTCTTATTAGCTGGGTCTGCTGCATCCAAACGCTTTTTATAAACTTCTAGGTTATGCGACAAATCTGCGTAGGATTTTGCATTATCCTTGATCTTATCTTTGTCTTTATCCTTAGTTGTCTTAACTTTTGATTCTGGCATAACCAGAGGCTTAATGTTTTTAGCATCCTTACCTATATCGGCTTCCAGGCGCTTAGTACGTTCTTGTGACTGCTTTAACGCTGTCCGATTAGCTTTATCCTGCGCACTGTTAGCTACCCATTTGATGGAATTTTGACGCGCGGCTCCTTTGTCTGTATAACGCCAGTTTCCATCGTTGGCCACTTCTTCATAGCCGCCCTGTTTTGTGTGGCTACTACCTTGTACTACGTCACCTGTGTTTACATGATGGCGGGTATTAGCTGCATCATTAGCTGTCTGTATCTTATCTGCTAAACTAATCTGCGTTCGGTATTCTTCAGTAAGCTGTGCTAGTCGTGCGGCGGCCTTAGCACGTTGTAAGAAAGAATTAACTACGGCCTGCGTGTTCTTGCTAAATGCGTGCTCGGCATCTGATACGTTTCTAACTCTAATACCCAGTTCGGAAAAGGCGCTTTGGTTATTTTTTACCCAAGCTATTTTACTTTGCTTATCTGTTAGGTTCTTCCAGGCCGCTTGCATTTCCTTGTACTTAGTCATTAACCCGCTGTAGGTTTCGGCCTGTGTACTATTATAAGTATCGTTAGCTCGTTTCGATGCCTCTGCCACGGTATCTATACCGTCGGCTGCCTTATCGGCTGATTTTGAAGCCTCGTCACTTTTGTTTGCAAAGTATTCTATAAGCATAGTAACTCCAGCTATCGCGGCGCCTATGCCAGTGCTTATCATTAAACCACGTAGAGCTATCTTTAGCGTTGTTGCGCCGATTGCACCGCCAGTAAATGCTGCCTGTAATACTCGCGTAGTAGCCGTTACTGCTATAGCTGCATTTCGATAAAGGTACATACCGGCAGCGGCTAATTTACTTTTAACTGTAAACGATATAAAAGCGGCACCCAGTAGCTTTATAGCATTAGCTGCATTAGTAGCATTAGCAGCCAGTATAGTAACATTAGTGGCCGCGGACAAATAAGGCATAGCCGCCTGGGCTACTCCTCCTATTTGATTCTTTATACCAGCCATCCTATTTTCTAATTGTTTCTGCTTTCCTATGTCGGTCTTACCTAATTCGGCATTCATATTACCGACATTATCCGTAATAATCTGAGCCAACATAGCCGCGCGCTGGCTTTCATCGCCATACTTCATTACATGATCCTGAGCGTCGGTAAAAGTAATACCTACACGACGTAATGCTGTTGTCTGACCCTGCATTGCTTTACCCATTAAGTTGCCTACAGCATAGGCATCTTCCTGTGTGGCGTTGAGGCCTCTTTGCTGTGCTATTAAATTATCCATAGCCGGTATTAAGGTTTCTAAACTCTTTCTTTGAGTTAAAAAAGTAGCTACCTGTTGCGCGCCCCGTTTTTGTACGGTACCGCCTATAACGCCTAAATCCGTCTGTGCTTTAATAACTTTGTTAATGCTTTCTACCTCCGAGTCGCTGGCATCCATACGCTGCCGCATAACGGTAACTAATTGCGTCTGTGCCTGTTTAGCATTTTGGTAGCCCTCGGTAAGTCCGCTAAGGGTGCCCATTAACTGGTTAATGCTGTTACTTGCTTGTGATATCCCAGTAGAGATTGCAGCAAAATTAATAGCTTTAGTATTAAACTTCTGTGCCTCAGTCAAGGTAGAACTCAAGACCTTCTTTAAGCCGCCAGCGTCGTTGGCTAACTGCTTAAATCCCTTTCCGTCTCCGTCAAGCTTAAACGTTATTGATATAGTGCTTTTACCAGCCATAATTTTTATTAATTTACTTTATTGGTTTTAATATTTGATATAAAAGTGTCATCGCCGCATTCAATCGTCCAGTCATTCAATATATCTTCTGTTATATGTAGCTCACCTGTATTTTCCAAAATTTCGGCAATTCTCAAAAATAACATTTCATTGTATTCGGATTCTTCCTTATACCCTACTAATCCTGTAAGTTTTTCTCTCCTCAGTAATTCTTTTCTAATTCGCAATAGACTACCCAGCATAATTAAAATAGCTGTATTAAAATTTACACCTGTTGTTTTTTTGAGTGTTTTAATACAATCACGGGCTACTGCGTCTACAATTTCAGTTTTTGAACATTCTTTTGAAGGTATTTCTATATGATCATCCATAGCTTTTATATTATAAGTTTACGTTTTGCTATTTCCCTCATTTCGATAACCTGACGGAAGGCCTTATTTTCTCTAAGTTTTTTTATAGCTTCACGCGCTTTTACACAGGTGTCCGGATAAGCTGGGTCCGCTGCTAGAGTAAAATCATAAATTCCTGTTACCGCCTTAACGGTATATGTTATTAGCGTTTTACCATTATTGTTTTGTACATCTCGTTCTACGTATTTACTATCATTGTAATAGGTTGAAAATGCAAAACTACATCCAGCAATATCACCGCGCTTTACTAGCTCTAGGGCCTTATCTCCGTCCGTTGTATTAGGTGCGTCAAAAGAAAAACTAACACCGAAACCATCAACCGTATAACTTAAGGTACCTTTTCCATTGTTGCTTCTTGCTAGGATTAACTGGCGATCATGAAACATAGTAAACTTTATATCCTGTCTGTCTAACAATTCTTTTGTTATTGCACTTTTTGATATAATTTCACGTGCTTCGCTATCTTCATCACTCCATAACGGGGCGGAAGTCTTTCCAAATATTATTGCATACCCTGTTATTGTACGGCTTGGTTTTTCGCCTGGTTTGTTTTCTCGAACATATAATTTTGTACTTATTTGTCCGCTTCTAAATATCTTTTGCTTTTCTTTCATTCCTCAAAATATTATTATAATGTTTATTCCTATTTTTCTGCAGCTGCTATGATTCTATAAACTCAATAACTACGTCATATTTGTCGCCCCATTCTTTAGCTAGTTCCGGAGTAATAGGCGAGTACCCGCTTTCCTCCAGAATGCTAACTATATCTTTGAATAGTATTCCATAATACCTAGCTTTTATTGAATAAACCATATTTTCGGGCTTGTTATCTACTTTGCTTAGTACGTCTTTGCGTGTTATTAAAATTTTCTCTAACGCTACAATAAAAGTGTCTTTAATGTTGTCACCTTTTACTTCTGCAAGGTTGCCTAGACAGTCTTTAGCAAGGCTTTTTATAACGGCCCGGATATATTCATTATCAAAAATATTGCTGCTCATATAATTAGTATTCAAATACTACACTCATTCCGTATCTTTGTTTCTAATAGTTCCAAATACTATTAATATAATTACTTATGCCCCAAAGCGCAATAGGTGGCGGCGTTTGCCTGCAGCTGTGCGTTGGTTGGTATTTCTACCAAACGGGCCTCTCTCCAAGATTGCAGATCTTCTATTTTGAATTTTACGAAACGGCCATATTTGTAAAAAGGTATGGCTTTTCTAAAAGTCAATTTATATAGGGTGCTTTTGCTAATCTCCAAGAAATCAGCTGCCTCACCCATTCCTAAAAGATGTTCATTATTAATTTTTTCGGCCATAATATTTTTTTAGATATTTTTAGAATATTCTACCAAGCGTTTTTTCTCGACGTCTGATTTAATCTTTACACCGCTTTTTTCGTCGTAATTAAAGAAGATATCAAAGGCAAAACTTGAATTATAAAAATCTTTCCCGTAGATCTCATTAATTAGATCTGCTAACCGCTTTAATTTTTCTACCAGTTTTATCTCATTTCCCCCTTCTGCGTAAACTGTGAATTTTTCTTGTATCTTAGCATTATCAAATTCAAGCGTTTCTCTGCTCAGAATTAGAAGCCCCCTAATTTGGGCTAACTTGCTATGCGAGACATGCAAATTAAAATTTTGTTCGGGTGTTACTGAAATATCTTCATATTCTTCTCTTATTCTATTTGTATGCCGTATTTTTTTCTCTGATAACAGGCTTAAAATATCCTCTTTTGATAAGTATTTTCTTATCTTTTCACCACCTATAGTAAAGAAATCGGAATCAGAATCCTTTTTGGCAAGGATCATCTTCCTTTCTTTTTCTGTTTCTATTTCAGCAAAATCTCTTATAAGTTCTTTTATTTTTTCGTCATAATGATCTTTTTCCCGATTATTTATGTCTATTGCGCGCATTAAATCTGCATCCATTCCGTCCAGGGCTTTACGGGTCAAATGATCTACTACAGCTTTGCGCAAATCCTTGGCAACTGAATATTCGATAACACTGTCTAAGGTAATAGGAATACCAAACTTTTTCATTATAGGTATTATCCACTTATTGGCCCTATACAAACTACTTAAATAATCGCTTTCAAACTGTGTTTCGGCTTCTCTGTCACGGCGTAAAAAAATTCTTTCTTTTTCCATATTTTTATAATGTTAATTTGCATCTTCTTTAGCCCGTGGTGCATATTGCAGTGGGTTAACGATGCAAAATTAAGGAAAACAAAAGAAAAATTATTTTGCAATAACCCTATCACGTCTTACAAATCGGGTATATAGATTTTAAAATTGATACTTTTCACAATAAAATGCGCCAGGGCTTGGATCGAATTCAGAAAAATATATAGTGTGTATATTCAGGGCAGCAGGGCAGATGGTCAATAAATTCTACAGAAATAAAACATTTTTTAATACCAATCTCACCTTTTATAGGTTAATCGCTGTTTATTAATATGTTACTGGGAGAGATTAGGGTGAGATTGAAACTAGTGTTATTAGTCGGTTTTCATCGACGCATCCATCCATTTTGGACAGATAAGCCAATGAATGATGAAGTCTATTCTTTCACCTTATCTTTTAAGTTAAAAGTTATATACTATTAGGCTGAAAGCTGCTATCTTTTAAGTTAAAAGGTTGGATAGGATCATAGCAAATCCAAAAGTATTGATGTGTTATTACATTATTATAGATAGTCATTTAACCTTCACAGACATAAAATTGACTTAATAAGTGCCTAAGTACTGATTTTTTACGTTCAATCTCACCTTAATCTCACCCAATAAAATCCTATTTATAAGTTACTTAATACTAAAAGGTGAGATTGATATTAAAAAAATGTTTTATTTCTATGGAGATTCATAAATTTAAATATCTATATTAAATTTACTATATGATATCGCCAAAAGTTCAAATTTTATTCTTTTTGAATGTCTGCCCTGTACGTCTATGACTTAATAAAATTTATCACACTAGAAAGTGTGTTGGTGTCTTGATGTGATCTACTAAATAGCAAAACCGCTCTATCATAACAGGCAAAGCGGTTTTGCTATAATAACTAAATGGAAATAAAATTTTATCTATATTTGTAAATCTGTCTCCACCCATACTTGATGGCGATGCAATAGAGAAATGCCACGACGTCTACAAACTTAACTAGCCTTATACCGTGGTCGCGTTTTATTTCAAACGGGAATAACCGTAAGCTCAAATGTCGTTTTACTGTTTCAGCAGTGTAATAGGGCGCTAATATCTTTATAACATCATCCGTGCCTATCCAATCTTCACCAAAGAGTTTTGCTGTAGCATAAAAGCTGTTATTTGCTACTTTGGCATATTTATTAACGGCTATAACATTTAGTTTTATTTTTTCTGTATCGTTCTTTATTTTTTCGTCCATAATTGCATATTTATTAATAATTAAAATGATAAAGTACACCAAATCCAAAAATCAACTCACAAATTTTTTATGGTTGGGGTGAGGTTTAACGGGGTATACCCCCTTTTAAAAAAAAGCCCCCCGGGGTCACTCGGAAATTTATTTTTATTCATTTATTGTTCGTATGTCATAGTCACTTTGCTTGCTTCTCTTTGTTGTTACTTAGTGAAGGTGCTTGGTTGTTAAGTGGCTTCGTCTGAATCATCATACACCTTTGCTTTGTCTCGGTCGCTTTTTAATAACTCATCTATGCTTTGCGTGTATGCGCTCGTTGCATCCTCCAAGTGTTCTATATCCGTCAATGAATCATCTGGCACCGTGTTGTCGTGTGTGTATGCCTGGCGGACGTGATCGGGGTCTCGATTCAAATGCCTAACCATCGGTAATGTGTTTGCCGGGGTCTGCTCGTAGTCTATCAACTCACTAAACATTTGCGTTATCTCTTCTTTTATGCCCGGTAATCTTCTAGGAACGGCCGGCGGGTTCTTTGAATAGTTTAAGACTATATTTAGTACTTCGGCCACGAATGCGCAAACACTATTAAATCCGTATTCGTTCGCCAACTTTTTTGTATATTCGTAATCAGTTATGCGCAATGTTAGATTTAATCTTTTTCTATTCATCTGCTTTTCTTTTTATTATTTTTGGTACGTCCTTTTGCGTGCTTTCCTGTTTTGCAAAAGATTAATTGCTGTTTTGCTAACCACATATATAAGGCCCCATCGTTGGTTCCTAGTTTTCGTGCAGTCATTGTTGATTTTGTTGCCATATTCTTTAATGTTAAGTTATTGAAATATTAATATTATTATGCACCGGAACAAAAAAAAAACTATATCATTCTATATATTATATAAAATAGGTATAACACACCCTTATATACTACCTAAATTATCATTATTACTTTTTTCGTTATATTTTTGTTCTTTTGTTCTATGTATGTATTAATTCCTTTGTTTATAAGGGTTTCACGAGGAACAAAAACAAGAACAAAAACAAGAACAGAAATATTTTGTTCCATAAACTCGGAACAAAAACAAAACTAAATAAATTTTGTTCCTTGATTTGTTCTTTACAAACATATTATATTTTTTCGTCATCTTCGCCCTCTTTTATTATTCTTGTATATCCACGTTGTTTACCATAACCATTAATTGATATATAACATTGTGGTCTTTGCCATCCCTCACACCTTGACAACATTCGGTTGATTCCCTGCGGTGAATAGTTGCGTATTTCCGTGAATGGGAATAGGTCTTTAACCTCTAAAGCGCATACATTTACACGTTCTACTATTCCGTCTTGTTCCAACGGATCGGGGTTCGTATAATAGGCTTGCCGGCGTCGCTTGTTCCAGGTATTCCAATCAACCGGTAATTTAACATTAAGCCACTCTTTAAGCGCAGGTAATAACGGATCCCCTTCCACAGTATTTAATTTTGATTGCTTCTGCCTTACCTCTTTTTCTAAATCCTCATTCAAATATAGGGTTTCACCGTTAATGTAAAATTGGTACGCTTCGGCCCAAATCTGTGCTAGATTTTCTGCTAGATTTTCTTTCCAATAATCCGGGCTTGTTTTCCCAGCTAAAGGAACAACCCACCAACGCCGGTTACCTGTATCACCTTTTAAAAAAAATGCTTCGTTTGTTGTCGCTGCAAATACACAATGCCGTGGATTTTCTTCCACTGCTACGGCATAAGCACGTCGGTATTTATCGTTTGCACTACTTATAAAAGCCTTTGCACTTTCTACCGTGGCTTTATCCATTCCATTAAGTTCTGGTATTTCTATAATCCAGGCCATCGCCGCAGTTTCGTATTTTTTCCCGTCTTTCATTGTTAGCGAAAATGAATCACAAAACCAGGTGCCGGCCAAAATAGATAATAAAAGACTTTTCCCTATGCCTTCTGGGCCTTGCAAGGTCAACACACAATCAAACTTGCATCCAGGAGAAAATACGCGGGCTACTGCGGCTGTTAACCATTTGCGGGTAATCATCCTGTTCAAAGTATTATCTTCTGCGCCTAAATAGTCGATTAATAGTGTTTCGCATCTTTGAACGCTGTCCCATTTTGTTGACGTTATATACTCCTTTACTGGATTAAATCCCCGTTCATTTGCCGTTCTTTCTAAAAGTTTCTCTTTAACTCCTTTTTTATTCATTTTAAGGCCGTATGTTGTTTCCATATAACCTGCTAATCTTGATAAAGAGTAATCATCTACAGTGCTTCCCCTAGGTCCTAGAAACTCACTGTTTTTGTTCGTTATAATATCGCTTCCAGCAAACTCATCAAATTTAATGACCTGTAGTTTTTTATCGTTAAGCATTATTTTAACTCGGTTTTCGTCGGTGTCGCAAATATGGCCTTTACGGTCGCATTCCAAATTACTATACCAGTCCTCGGCCTCACCTGTTTCTGAATCTATTCCGCCAAAATCAATGTTAGCCTTTTTTATTCGCTCTTTTGCCTGTAGTTTCTTACATTTAGCATTACTTTGTATGAATCCCTGCATCGCTATGTATGAAGGTAGCTTGTTTGATGGGGTTCCTGGCTTAATGTCCGCATCTAAATGGCCGTATTTGTGTATGCGTACTAAATCAAAAGCATTACATTCGTGTCCATCTATATTTGCAGGGTCTGTAGAATGGTAGCTAATAACGTAACCGTCTTGTAGGTAAACGCACAGGCCCCCGTAGCTTGTACCAGCTTTATAAGTGTAACGCTTAGGGTCTTTTGTAGGCTCGTAAACGTCCGCTAAAAATTCAGTTAAAGCTTCTTCTATTGTGTAGGTGCGGCAGAACAAACCTATTTCGCCAGGCTTTTCTTTAGGATCAGGTACTTTCAGGCGTTTTAGTAGTATTGCTTCTGGGGTGTCCTTCTTATGTCTTGGCCAGGTTAACGGATTCTCCGGTTCACTATATAACTTTAAAATGTCATCTGGGTTCAATATAGGCCCGTCCTGTATATTAAAAATAAAATCCCCATTGCTGGGTGTCGACGGCCAAAACATAAGGCGATTACTTTCAAATGTCGTTTTATCAAATTGTTCTATGCCTATTTCGTTTGCTATGTACCGGGCTATTGCTTCGCATTCATCGCACGTTACCTCATGACTCAGTGGTATGATAATACGTAAACGCGGGCTTTTAGCCGTGTGACTGTGTGTCGAATATATCAGGGCCGCATTATTATATTGTATTGTGAAATCATCCCATATATTTGAATCCGCCTTTAAATTGTCTGCGTCCAGTGTTATTACTTGCCGGGACTTCATGCAATTTTTATTACGTTGCCCGTCAGCTGTTAATAGGCCACCAATAAACCCGCCTACGTCTTTGATATTGCTCTTTACTTCGCTTTTTTCCATATCTTTAAACGCCTCAACAGTTTCTTTTGTCCGTATGGTTTTACGGCATCGTTCGACTAACTTTGCCCAAGTTGTATCGCGGTTTTTCCAATGTTTAGATTTACGGCTATCGCCGACGCAAATCCTTAATTCTATATCGTTTTTTATTTCCATATCCCTAAAAGTTATCTTATAATAAGGTATTCACCCTTATCATTATTACTTTGCGGATTTGATTTGCTCCAGGTTCCGTTACTTTCTATCCACTCTTTTAGCTCCAGGCGCTTAAATAAAAGTCGGTGTCCCGTCGGATTATAAAAAGGTATAGCGCGACGTGCTGTTAACTTGTAAAGATAACTTAGTGCTATGCCGGTATATTCCGCGGCTTCTTTTGCTGTAAAATACTCTTTGTTTTCCATCTTTGTATATGTATTTAGGTACAAAGATAGATACTAAAGGATAAAAAAGGCAAAGCAATAACCCTATCACGTCTTACAAATCAGGTATATAGGATCTAAAAATGGTGCTTTTGAGGATCAACTCGGACGGTTAACGGTAGAGGATCAGCGCAGCGGCCAATGCCTCGCAGAAAAGATAAATATAAAAAGCCGCTCTATCCATCACGGACAAAGCGGCTATATATGAAAATTAATACACATGAAGGTTTGCACTATACCGCTCAAACCAATACAAGTATTTGTAAATGTAAACTAATAAAAACAAATCTAAATATGTAATAACCATACCATGACTTATTAATCGGATATTCATGGCTTAAATTTGATGCTTTTGAGGATGCAACGCACCGGATAACGGCCAGCGCTTAGTCGAGAATCTGCGTGTACGGTTAACGGGTCTATAGAATCAATTAAATATATCGTCTAATTTTTTTTTAGTGACTTTACTAAATCCTATACCCTTATTTTTAATTTTATTTTGGGCTGCCGCTAAATTTTTTTCATTAAATGCTAATCCCTCAAACATTAATAATAAATTTTTCCAGGGCACGTTATTAGAATATTCTTCCTTACTAACTGCTATACAGATTAAATGACAAAAATAGACAAATTCATTTTCCTTCCCCTTCCATTTTAGTGGGGCCGGTTGTTCCTTATTTTTTCGGTTGTCTGTACCACAAAAATACCAATTAAAATCGCTTGCGCAACAATCTATAAAACCGTTGCTAATAAGTACATTACATATTTGATTTGCCTTTTCTACTGATAAATCACTTTTATGATTATATTTCTCTATAAATGGCTTTGTTTCTATATGTCTTATTTTCGCTTCATTTAAAAAATGTCCCTGCGGTACTATTTTACATAAACAAAACCACACTATAAAAACATCCCTGTAAATGCTTTCCCAATCGTGAAATATAATACGGTATTTTTTTCCCAAATCCGTAATCGAGCCTCGGCCTTCATACCTCATATCTCTATTATCATCCATGAACTGCTCTACCATATATTTAAAAAGAAAGGCCAGGGCTCCCATTTTTCTTTTGTTTGTGTCTGATGTTAGTTCTTTAATTTTACCATCTTTGGTAATGCTGATACCGGCAAAATCATTCAGAGTATCTGCGTAACTTAATACGGCCTTTAATTCGTCTATAATTTCCTTGCCGCGTATTTCTTCGGGTTTAATATCTTGCATTTTTAAATACCATTCATCAGCAACTTTCTTTATTCCCTGACGGTTTTTGTTCGGTTCATTAATAAATGAATCATCTATATTTATATATCGTGTTATTTTCATAACGCCAAATATTTTAAAGGTACATACTTCTCCAGCACTTAATAATTTCGGTGCCGGTTGTTACTTTTTGGTTTCCTGCTTTACGCACACGAAAACGTATTAGATTATTATCTTCGTATCGTTTAACTGTGTGACGATCAACTTGCAGCGCCTCGGCTGCCTGCTTTTGCGTGTATAGGCCTTCAAGGTCTACTTCGGGACGTGTTGTTATCATAACTTCTAATATTTCAAGTTGTAATTTACCGGACTTATTTATCAAATAGCCCATTAGTTAAGTTTACTGCCTCCGTTTTCTTTGAATCCACTATTTTAGCATAAATCTGCGTGGTCTGTATATTGGTATGCCCTAATAATTTGCTTGTTGTGTATAGATCGGCGCCTAAAGTTAGCATTAATGTCGCAAACGTATGCCGAGCGCAATGAAATGTAATATGTTTATTAATGCCAGCTGCTCCAATCCATTTTTTTATGTTAATTTCTGCACAATCTAGTACGGGCAAAGTAAAAACTTTATCGATATCCGTTTTGTCTCTACGTTCTGGTATGAATCCGCGGGCCTCACTACTTAACGGCAAATATAATAAATCTCGGGTCTTGATCATCCTTATTTCTATTTTCCATTCATTGCCCCCGGTGTGAATGTCGCCCCACGTTAATGCGTTTATATCACTCCAGCGTAAACCGCAAAAGCAACTAAATAAAAAAGCGTCCCCTACATCTTTGCGTGGGCACGGTGTATTAATTAGTTTTCGCATTTCATCGGCTGTTAGATAAATCCGTTCAGTGGCTATATTTTGGATCAATCTAGAGTGACTTAATAAATTCATCGGATTACTTTCTATATGTCCATCTTTAACGGCAGTATTTAATGCCGTCGATAAAGCTTTAAAGTAAGCAGCACGCGTTCCGGGGGCTAAAGGTTTTGCCTCACAATGTTTGTTTTTACGACCTGCAGCATTATTTAGATATTCAGCAAATCCGGCGCAAAAAGTTTTGTCAACATCGTTAAGTGTTATTTGTTTGCATCCGTAATTTCTTTGTATATAGGCCCGCAAATGCAAAAGACCTTTTGCTACCTGTTTGGCACTATTCGTGTCTGTACGTCCACTTTCTATGGCGGCCTTTATTAAATCATCAACACGCTTCTGCATCCAATCGATTAAAAGAATTTTGCAATTAAAATTCTTTATTCCTGCTTTAGCATTTATAAGCTGCTGCGTCCGTTCTGCTTGGATTGCTTTTGCTGCCCGTATTGTAGTTTCGTTTGTTAGTTTAGCCATCGGAGTTTTTTCTGGGATTATGTACAGCTTTAAAAACTCATACTTTCGTACGCCGTTCTGATATATGTCCAGATATAAGCTAAAGTTTCCGTTCGCTAAAGTCTTTTGCCTTATTGTTACAGGTTCTTTAATTCTTTTCAATCTCATAATTTTATTTCATTGATAAAACCTATAAAAAGATCATCTCTTTGTTTTCCGTGTATACACGGGTACCTGCTTTTATCTTTGTAGTCATTATATAAATTCATTATTCTATCCCTCGGGTTCATATTCTGATAGGCCTTAACAAAGTCACCAAATATAATGCAACCGTGTATATAGGTTGTAATCATACGTGTATATGGTTCTCTGCTCGGTTCCCTACGATCCTTTATAGCCTCAATAATTTGGAATTTTAGAGCCCTTTGATCAAAGCTGTTTATGCCATTACTTGATATTTTGCCATTACAAAGCGGAACATATTCAGTAGTGGCAATCCGTTTGCGGTTTTCCTCTTTGCTAAGAGTTACGATAATAACGTCGTCATCTCTTTTGTATGTTTCCATGATTCATGAGTTTTAATTATTTAGCTATCGTGTTTTATAAGGAATATGGGCCCCGTTTTCATCTTTTTTAAAATCCACGTCGCCTTCTAATAAGCAACCTAATAAATCATTTGAAAGTTTAACAATCTTCATAATTGGATTTTCGGAGTCCGCCTTATCCCCATAAGGATCCGCGGCCTTTATAGATAGCTCGCGTAAATTCCAAAGTGTGGTAATGTAATACATATAGCTTTGCTCATTTTTAAACATTGATTTTAATTTGCAAAGCATAGAATCTGTTAAAACCGTTTCTGGCGTTTCCTTTTTGATTAATTCATCTTTCATAATACTGTAATTTTGAACAAAAAGCGCGCTTTATCCGTTGTTCAATGCCTACAGTAAGGCACGTTATAAACATTATATTTATAACACGGGAAGCGCGCAAATATATCTCTTTTATCATTTCTGTATATTTTGAACACCGCAAATATAATACTTTATATCAAAACGAGTAACAAAATAGTAACAAAATAGTAGATAATTAAGGATAATTAAGGAATGATAAGGAAAAGACAGGAAAAACAAAGTAGATATTAAGGCATTGTAAATCAGTGCTTTTTGTTTGCATTTGTTTTCCTCTGTTTTCTTTTATTTTCATTTATATATGTTCTCTGTTGTAACCCCAATGTTACCTTTTTGCATAATATAATACTTTTTGTTAATAATCATTATTACGCATGATTAAGAACAAATATTATGCCAAAAATGCTGGTATTATTTATTTTCGGGTCCTCGAAGTATTATATTTGCTGCACTGATATTGAAAATTGTACCGTCTGTAATGATACGACGTTCATGGTCACCTAATATTACATTATCCACAAAAGTGCCAGTGTTACTTGGAGCATCTCTGAGTGTGTATCTAATTTTACTATTTTTATCAAGACTTACATTTAAAATACAGTGGGTCTTGTCCATACTTGGGTCTCGTGTTTCGATGGGGGTATTTGCATTCGTACCTTTTTCATATCTGCCGATGACATTATCACCAAGACCCAGAGGAAGAACCTGTTTGTAATGGAATACATTCTCTATTACAACAATACTTCCGTAGTTGTTGTTATTTATGTCTTCTTCGGGGTTTTCCTCCTTTCTCGTATTTCTTAACTTTGAGACCCCTATGCGTATTCCAAACTGTTTGTAACATGATGGACATTCGAATACTAGGGACTGGCCTTCGTCGTATTTTGTTTCGTCGAAGGTTATGAATTGGTCACATTTAGGACAGCGTACTCTTTTCATTTTTATATTTTGTAAACCCACGCTTCTCCAAAATAATTTCGGTCGTTGAGGCGATTGAGTTCGTTATAGGCATTTGATTCATTATCGTAATAACCGTAAACGACTCTCACCGTCTTACCTTTTATTACTACACGGGCATCCTCATATCCTTCTTTATGAAGCTTGTCTACAAAAGATTTGGCATTCTTTTGAGTGACATGGCTGGCAAGGACAAGGCAGAAAGGTTTGTTACCGTCTGCCGGTTTATTGATTTTTGTCTGTGCAGGCTTAATATCAACTTTTTTGGAGGTGTTTGTCGAGTTCTTTACTCGTTTGTTTTCAGTGGATGAAGCAACTTGCACCTTAGTTGGAGCAATTGTTTCTGCAATCTTGTTTGCTGTTTTTGTACTAGGCTCACTTAAAATCTTGTAGATGATCCCGTTGTTTATAGAACTTTCGTTAACACCGTTTGGCGATGTGTTCCCGAGAGGAAGCGTGAATATAAAGAAGCAGATTACTGCTGCTGCCACAGCTACAGTATTACGCAGAGCACCAATGTTGATGACGATGGTATTTTTCTTCTTATTTTCCTCTTCGATATTGTCATTCATCTTATCAGCCACCTCAGTGTCCTCGACATTCATATTCACTACAGTTCTAGTCAACTCCTCTTCCTTTTTGGATTTCTCAGTTTGAACAGCAGTAGGCTTAGTCATTCCTGTTTTTTCCATAGGGAATGACCCCAGACCATATAATGATGGTGTAAGTATGCCTGCATCGCACGGTTTGAATTCATACTTACTATTGGCATTGACAGATAATATACCAATGTCATTAAGCTCGTATGAGCCTTCGGCTGCAAGCCGCTGTTTCAGTTCCTGAACTTCACATTCTATTCGGCGTGTCGCCTCTGGAAAGCTGATGTCGTAAGCTTCCACGTACGACTGTGCCAACAATGAATCATTGATGGTAATTTGAGCGTTAAATCCAAGCGTACGCTGTGGCGGGAGAAATAAATTTTCTGACTCGTCAAAGTATGCGTCAATATGGTGCGTCATAAACCCTCCAAGTTCGGGTACTATGACACAGTCATTGCTCAATAGTAGTATCTCGATATGTCTTTCTAACTCAATCACGATGCAAAATTAAAGGATTTTATTCAAAATAGCAATAAAAACTTCATTAATTAATTCACAAAATGAAAAATCATTTCGTCAATCCGATATTTATGTTTATATTTGCATCATCAATTTATTGTATTTATAAAGATGGAATATATAAAAACCGATATTGAAGGAGTATGGATTCTGCAACCGAAAGTTTTTGATGATGCACGTGGCTACTTTTTTGAAGTATTCAAACAGTCTGATTTCGAACAGCACATTGGAAAGGTCAATTTCATACAAGATAACGAATCTAAATCTAGTTATGGGGTCTTACGTGGTCTACATTATCAGAAAGGAGAATTTTCTCAGGCCAAACTTGTAAGGGTAATTTCTGGTAAGGTGTTGGATGTTGCTGTTGATATTCGCAAAAACAGTCCGACGTTTGGTAAACATGTTATGGTGGAACTTAGTGAAGAGAACAAACGGCAGTTTTATATTCCCCGTGGATTTGCACATGGTTTCTTAGTAATGAGCGACGAAGCTGTCTTTACCTATAAGGTGGATAATATATATTCCTCCCCAAATGAAGCATCTATTCGCTTTGACGATCCTGATTTGGCCATACAGTGGTCCATCAGTCTGGATAAAGTGTTAACCAGTCCGAAGGATCTTACTGCAGTATCACTCAAGGATGCTGTCGTATTCAAATAATCAAGTATATAATCTACAGACATGAACATAGCAATAATTGGAACGGGATATGTCGGATTAGTTTCCGGCACATGCTTCGCTGATACAGGAGTAAATGTTACTTGTGTTGATGTGGACGAAAATAAGATAGAGCGTTTAAAAAAAGGAGATATACCTATTTATGAACCAGGATTGGATGAGTTGGTGGTTAAAAATGTGAATGCAGGTCGTCTGCATTTTACTACATCTCTAGCTGATTGTCTTAATGATCAAGAAATAATCTTTAGTGCTGTTGGTACTCCTCCTGATGAAGATGGAAGTGCAGATCTAAAATATGTATTACAGGTTGCCAAGACGATAGGACGGTGTCTTAACCATTATATTGTTGTGGTAACTAAGAGTACAGTTCCTGTCGGCACAGCCAAGAAAGTTCGTGACGCTATCCAGCATGAACTTGATATTCGTCACTCTGATGTTAAATTCGATGTCGCGTCTAATCCGGAATTTCTCAAGGAGGGAAATGCTATTAAGGATTTTATGAGTCCTGACCGTGTCGTGGTGGGAATCGAGAGCGATGAAGCTAAAAAAATTCTGACAAAGTTATATAAACCATTTCTGATAAATAATTTCCGCGTTATTTTTATGGATATCCCAAGTGCTGAGATGACGAAATATGCCGCCAACTCAATGCTCGCCACACGTATCAGTTTTATGAATGAAATAGCCAACCTGTGTGAGAAAGTCGGTGCTGATGTAAATATGGTTCGTGCTGGAATTGGTTCCGACAGCCGTATTGGTCGTAAGTTCCTTTATGCCGGATGTGGTTATGGCGGCAGTTGCTTCCCCAAAGATGTTAAGGCTTTAATTAGAACTTCTGATGATTATGGTTATTCTATAGAGTTGTTGAAGTCTGTGGAGATGGTTAATGAACGACAGAAGGGTATCTTGTTTGACAAACTAGTCAAGGCTGTAGGTGATGATGTCAAAGGATTGACCATTGCGATGTGGGGACTATCATTCAAACCAGAAACTGACGATATGCGTGAATCTCCTGCACTCGTGACCATTGACAAGTTATTGAAAGCAGGTTGCCATATTAGGGTTTATGATCCAGTAGCTATGGAGGAGTGTAAACGCCGTGTCGGTGACGCGGTATATTACTGCAAGGATATGTATGATGCCGTATTGGATGCTGATGCGATGTTATTACTTACAGAATGGAAAGAATTCCGTTTGCCAACATGGGGAGTGATAAAAAAGGCAATGAAAAGACCATTGGTAATAGATGGACGAAATATTTACGACTCTGAGGAAATGAACGAACAAGGTATTGAATATCATTGCATAGGAATATAATAATGAATAAGTATACCGCCGTATTATTGCTGGTGTGCTGTCTCTTTTTTACAAGTTGTAGAAAGAATGGCTCCGACAAGATCTTGAATACCGAAGAGAACAAAGATGCTAAGGCTTTGTTGCAAGGTATTTGGGTGGACGAGGAGTCTGAAGATGTCTCGTTTAAAGCAAAAGGTGACACTATCTATTATCCGGATACAACAAGCGTGCCCGTTTTTTTTCAGATTATTAACGACACGTTGGTGCTGAAAGGTAATACCGAAGTGAAATATCCTATTGTAAAACAGGCCGCTCATGTATTCTGGTTTAAAAATCAGAACGGTGATTTGATGAAACTGAGTAGGAGTGATGACCCAAATGACGCATTGTTGTTTGAACATCAGCACTCGAATGTATTGTTATTGAATCATGTGGTGAAGAAAGACACTATAGTTATGTATCGCGGAGAGAGGTATCATTGTTATGTCTATGTTAACCCTACGCGGTATAAAGTAATCAAATCTACCTATAATGATGATGGAGTAGAGGTGGATAATGTCTATTATGACAATATTATACACGTTAGTGTCTTTCATGGTGCACAGCAACTTTACTCTCGCGACCTTAATAAAAGAATGTTCAGTAAACTGATACCAATACAGTTTTTGTCACAAGCAATATTGTCTAACATGGAGTTTGACACTGTTGACAATGAAGGATTCCATTTCAATGCTACAATATGTATTCCTGATGGTGCTAGTTGTTACATGGTGGGTACAGTCGTGAGTTATACCGGCCAGATGAATATGGAGTTACTAGATTATTAGGTTTATCCCTGATTCTGTGATGTTTTTTCCTTAGCGTTATTGCGATCGTTAGGGATGTTTTTTTCATTACTTCTTTGTTTGGAGTTGTCTCCTTTTTGAGCGTTTACTTTTTTATTCTGTCTATTACCATTGTTCTGTCTGTTTCTGTTATTATGGTTAGATACATTCCCATGATTTCCATGTTTTATTGAACCATATCTGTGGTTGGGTACAGAAACGTATGCAGGACCTTCGCCCATCTCCTCTGGTATTGGTGTCTTTTCTACTTCTTTTCCTAAGAATTTTTCTATCTGCTTGAAATCACTAACTTCTGTATCGCTGATAAATGTAATTGCGATACCATCCCGATCGGCGCGCGCTGTTCTTCCTATACGGTGGACATAATCTTCAGAATCGTGCGGTACATCATAATTTATAACCATGGTTATGTCATCGATATCGATACCTCTGGCCACAATGTCTGTAGCGACGAGAATATCTATTTGACCACTTTTGAACTTGTACATGATATCGTCTCGTTCGGCTTGAGATAGGTCTGAATGCATTTCTCCAGAATTGATTTTCATCCTTACGAGCGAATGTTGAATATCTTTAACTTTCATTTTAGAACCTGAGAAGATGATGACTCTTTTGAGTTTATTTTTCTGAACTAAATGTTTTATAATGCCTATCTTCTGAGTTTCATAACATACGTATGCAGACTGCTTGATTTTTTCAGCAGGCTTACTGACTGACAACTTAACTTCAATAGGGTCATGGAGAAGACTTTGAGCCAGTTCTTGAATTTTCTTAGGCATAGTAGCCGAAAACAAGATCGTCTGACAATTGTCCGGTAAATATTTCTTTATCTGCGTTATATCTTCATTGAATCCCATATCAAGCATACGGTCTGCTTCATCTAAAACGAAAAATGAAACATGGCTCATGTCAATGTTACCTAGGCTTAAATGGCTTATAAGTCTACCTGGTGTAGCAATGATGACATCGGCACCGAGTGCAAGACTTTTCTTTTCTTGGTCATATCGGTTTCCATCATTACCACCGTATACAGCCACACTGCTTATGTCGTTAAGATAGTATGAAAATCCCTGCATGGCCTGATCTATTTGTTGGGCAAGTTCGCGTGTGGGACTCATCACTATACAGTTGATAGCATCTTTAGGAAATCCGCCTTCGTCAAGAAGACTTAAGATTGGTAATAAATATGCTGCTGTTTTTCCTGTTCCAGTCTGTGCTACACCAATGATATCACGTCCGTCGAGAATCTCTGGTATACATTTTTCCTGTATTGGGGTGCACGATTCAAAACGCATATCATCTAATGCGTCGAGAATATTGTCGCTTAATTCTAAATTATAAAAATCCACTTTGTTTTGTTTTTATTATTTTGGGGCATGTCTATAACAGAAATATGCTATGAATGCAAATACTATATTTGGTATCCAAGCTGCCAGAATAGGAGGGGTGCTGGCATTTATGGCAAAAGTCGCGGAGACGGTTTGAAACATGATGTAGGTAAAACTGAGTCCCAGTCCTATTCCTAAATATAAACCCATTCCACCCTTTCGTTTGCGCGATGACAGAGATACTCCAATTGTTGTGAGTATAAATGATGCGAAAGATGAGGCTATTCGTTTATGATATTCCACTTCATATTGTACGACATTACTTGAACCTCGGTTTCGTTGTTTGCTTATGTATTCTTTTAATTCAGGACTCGTGAATGTTTCCTGTTGGCCTTTAGAAAATATAAGGTCTATAGGCTCCATCACTATCATAGAGTCAATTTTTGAACCTCTGGTTATGTGTTCACGCATACCTTTGAGGGTTCTTATCGTGTAGTTATTAATCGTCCAATGGAATTTCGAATCAGATATAGTATCATACTGTATCATGGAAGATGTCAGATGACTTACAAGTTTCTTGTTTTCAAATTTATCCAGAGAGAAGTTATAACCAGTTTTTGTTATGTTGTCGTAATGCTCTATATATGCAATAATACCTTTCCCAACCTGTAGCTGAACATTGTCAGCTGATGTATTCTTTTTGTTGTTCTTATATCGTGATTCGAAATCTTGTCTCACCACGTTTCCTTTGGGAATAACATAAGCGCCAAGATAGAATGTAAGTGCTGAAATTAGTGCAGCCGATATCATATATGGGCGCATCAGCCGGTTAAAACTCATTCCGGTTGATAACATTGCTATGATTTCTGAGTTACCCGCCAACTTCGATGTGAAGAATATGACAGCAATAAAAACGAACAAGGGGCTAAACAGATTCGAGAAATAAGGAATGAAATTAAGATAGTAATCGAAGATGATAGCTTTTAAAGGAGCATGGTATGTACTGAATTTTGCCAGGTTTTCGTTTACGTCGAAAACAATAGAAACAGATATAATAAGTGCAATGGAATAAATATATGTACCGATAAATTTTGCAATAATGTATTTGTCGAGTCGTGATACATATCTGAAAGGATTAATGTACTTAAGTAATCTTAAGACTTTAATCCATTTCGTCCATTTGTTGTTACGCAGTTTTTGGCAGCGTTTGAGCAACTTATGATGTTTCCTTATTTCCATTTTTCTTATATCCTTTTACCTAATTGTTCACAAACTGAAGCTTTCCATTTTACAAAATCCCCTGCTTCGATATGCTCTCTGGCATCCGTTACTAGACCAAGATAGAATGCGAGATTATGTATACTTGCTATCTGCATAGCCAACAGTTCTTTTGCTTTAAACAGATGGTGCAGGTAGGCTTTAGTATAAACAATGTCCGTTTCACAGCCATCCGGGTCAATAGGTGTGAAGTCCATTTCCCATTTTTTGTTTCGCATATTCATTGTTCCATTATATGTGAAAAGCATCGCATTACGTCCGTTACGAGTAGGCATGACACAGTCGAACATATCTACACCTCTTTCAATTGCTTCTAGTATATTCTGAGGTGTTCCGACCCCCATAAGATAACGAGGACGATCTTTGGGTAGAATCTCGTTGACCACCTCAATCATGTCATACATCACCTCTGTTGGCTCGCCGACAGCCAATCCGCCGATGGCATTCCCGTCAGCTTCTTTGTCGGCAATGAACTTAGCCGATTCCTGTCTTAAATCTTTATAGGTACAACCCTGCACAATTGGGAAAAGGCTCTGTTTGTAACCATATAGTGGTTCTGTTTCGTTGAAATGCTTTATGCAGCGGTCTAGCCAGCGATGGGTGAGACCTAGGCTTTTCTTTGCATACTCATAATCGCTTTCTCCCGGAGGACATTCATCTAATGCCATCATTATATCAGCCCCGATTATACGTTCGGTATCCATTACATTTTCGGGCGTGAAGAAATGTTTTGATCCGTCGATATGTGATCGAAACTCGCATCCTTCCTCTTTCAATTTTCTGATACCAGTAAGCGAAAATACCTGAAAGCCACCGCTATCAGTTAGTAAGGGGCGTTCCCATCCGTTAAATTTATGTAAGCCTCCACTGGCTCGCAGTACCTCCAGTCCGGGACGGAGGTATAGGTGATAGGTGTTGCCAAGTATTATTTGAGCATTGATCTGATGGCGTAACTCGCTGAAATGTACTCCCTTGACACTACCACATGTTCCTACAGGCATAAATATAGGAGTCTTTATCTGTCCGTGATCTGTGGTAATAAGTCCTGTGCGCGCGTCACTGGCTTTATCGGTCTGTTGAAGTTCAAACCTCATCATTTATCTTTTTTATCATCTTCATCTACTACAGACAGAATGACAGGATTTTCCACTATTTCGTTTGTCAAGGCGATGTCAAATACTTCTTTTACGTTTTCGACATAGTGGAATGTCAGTCCTTCCAGATAAATATCAGGTATTTCCTCGATGTTCTTTCTGTTCTCACGGCACATGATTATGTCGGTTATACCTGCGCGTTTAGCTGCAAGTATTTTTTCTTTAATTCCTCCCACGGGCAGAACTTTTCCACGTAGTGTAATTTCGCCCGTCATAGCCGTGTTGTTTTTTACCTTACGTTGAGTCAGGGCAGAAGCCAGGCTTGTGGCTATTGTAATACCTGCAGATGGTCCGTCTTTTGGAACAGCACCTTCTGGTACATGGATATGGATATTCCAGTGGTCGAATATGCGATAGTCAATATTGAGCATCGAAGCATGTGCTTTGATAAATTCAAGAGCTAATACTGCCGATTCCTTCATGACCTCACCCAAATTTCCGGTTAGGGTAAGTTTTGAGCCTTTACCTTTACTTAAACTGGTTTCTATAAAGAGAATTTCCCCACCTACGCTTGTCCATGCAAGTCCTGTAACGACTCCTGCGTAGCTATTACCTTGATATATATCTCTATTGTATGGAGGCTTGCCTAGCAAGTCTTCTATTTTGTCTGGTGTTATTTTGTCGTAGGGTGTAACACTATTTTTTGCTTTATATAAAGCTATCTTTCTAAATGATTTGTTAATTTGTTTTTCTAGTTGACGTACTCCGCTTTCACGGGTATACTGTTCAATTATTTTTTCAATAGCCTGTTTCGTAAAGCTCAACTTCTTCTCACTGTCAAGACCATTATTCTCTTTCTCTTTAGGGATAAGATGACGTTTGGCTATTTCAATTTTTTCTTCTGTTATATATCCGCTTACTTCGATAATCTCCATACGGTCGAGTAAGGGTCGTGGTATCGTATTGAGATCGTTGGCTGTCGCAATGAACATAACCTTTGAAAGGTCGAAGTCAACGTCAAGATAATTATCATGAAAAGCATTGTTCTGTTCTGGATCCAATACTTCAAGAAGAGCTGATGATGGATCCCCATTGACGGTCTGTTGGCTAACTTTATCAATCTCGTCCAGTATAAATACCGGATTTGATGAACCTGCTTTTTGTATACTTTTTAATATGCGTCCAGGCATCGCTCCTATATATGTACGACGATGGCCGCGGATTTCTGCTTCATCATGCAATCCTCCTAAAGATACTCTGACATATTTACGCTTCATGGCACCAGCAATACTCTTACCTAAACTTGTCTTTCCAACTCCAGGAGGGCCATAAAGACAAATTATAGGACTCTTCAGATTCTGACGGAGACTGAGGACGGCAATGTATTCTAAAATACGTTCCTTAACCTTTTCCATGCCATAATGATCGTTGTTGAGCACCTTTTCTGCTCTGTTCAGGTCGAGATCGTCTTGACTACATAGACTCCACGGCAATGACACCATTGTCTGCAGATAAGTAAGCTGCACACTGTATTCAGGACTTTGTGGATTTAAAATGTCAAGTTTTTCGAGCTCTTTGTAGAAAACCTTGGCGATTTCTTCACTCCATTTCATCTTTCCTGCCTTATCTCTCAAATCTGAAACTTCGGGTGAGCCTTCTCCGCTACCCAATTCTTCTTTGATATTTTTAATCTGCATTTGCAGAAAATAATCATGTTGTTGCTTATCTATATCCTCACGTGTCTTAGTCTTAATATCCTGCTTAATGTGCATTAGTTGCATGTCACGGTTGAGAATCTTGAGTAGTTTGTATGAACGTTCCTTAATGTCACTTTCTTGGAGCAGCATCATTTTGTCGTCAATACTGAAAGGCATATTTGAACAAATGAAACTTAGTGATAATATTGTATTGTCAATATTTTTAATTGCAAATTCAGCTTCCGGCGGCATCTCATCATTCAAGTGAATGTATTTTGTCGTCATACTTTTGCAGTCTTCAATTATTGTATTGAATTCGATATCACCTTTATTTGGTTGTAACTCGTCCATGCGTTCCACCACACCTTCAAGATAGGGTGTAGATTTACTTATTTTGGTCAGCTCACATCTTGAGAGGCCTTGTACAATGGCCGTGTATTGTTTGTTAGCAATGCTCAGAAGTTTTACTATTTTTGCAAAACAGCCGTATGTATATAGGTCTTTTTGCTTCGGTTTGTCCACATCCGGATCACGCTGACAGATAACAGCTATAATTAAGTCTTTGTCTTCAGCTTTTTTTATTAAACTGAGACTAGATTTACGTCCTATCGTTATAGGGGTAACAACACCAGGAAAGAGAACGAGATTCCTTACCGGTAGTATTGGTACTGAAGCGGGAATATCGAATTTGAAGAGTTGGTTAATGTCTCCGTCAAAATCGGTAATCATTGAAAATCCTTTGTTATTTTGTTCGTTGTCCATATTTTTATATAATAGGCTGCAAAGGTACGAATTTCTATTCAATTAAAAGAAAAAGTGTATTTAATTCTTATCTTATTATGCGTTTTAGAATACGTATTGCCTTGTTTTTTGCTTGTGTAAACTATTTAGGTAAATTCTTTTTGTATTTTTGAACTATTTGGTTTATCTTTGCAATGTATTAATTTAATTATGTCGAATAGCTATTTTAAATTTAAACAGTTTACAGTTTATCAGGATCGATGTGCTATGAAGGTTGGCACAGATGGTACACTTCTTGGTGCGTGGACAGATGTTGCAGAAAGTCACTCTATTCTTGATATCGGTACAGGAACAGGGCTGATTGCTCTAATGTTGGCTCAGCGTTCTTTGGATGTACATATTACAGCTATTGATATAGATATGGATTCTGTTGTGCAAGCTAAATCGAACGTTGCTTTATCTTCTTGGAGTAATCGTATTCATGTTTTATGCTCAAGTTTACAACATTTTACTGGAGGTTGCTTTGATACGATTGTCAGCAATCCTCCATATTTCGTTAACTCACTTAAATGTCCTAATGGACATCGGACTCTAGCACGTCACACTGCTTCTCTTTCGTATAAGGATTTGTTTCAAAGTGTGACAAGGATGCTTAGCGATGATGGGGAATTTTCTGTAATCATACCGTTTGATTGTTGTGATCAAATGAATTCTGAAGCGGCATTAGCAGGTATGTTTTTAAGCAGGTCATTTGCCGTACATAGTGTCCCTTCTAAAAATGTCCGTAGATATCTTCTTTCATATAAAAAACATCAGTCTGAACAGATTGAAAAAGCAGATGTTTGTATTGAAGATGGTTGCCACAACCGGTCGGTGTGGTATAAAAAAATGACAGAGGATTTTTATTTATGATTTTTTGATTAGTTTTCTGAGAAGAACTTTGTTGACAATCTGGATTCTATGGCTAGTCTTCGCTATATCTTCTCTAACGCTGTTTATGTCATTGAAGAAATCAGAAAATGCATTGAGAAAAGGATTAACATCCTCGCGGTCGCTCTTTATCTCATGAGATTTCGGGTTTACCACGATTTTTATACCTTTACTCTGTATCTCTACGTCGATATCAGCACTTGTCATTATAGGGTCTCCATCGAAATGAATAACTCCAGGAGTGGTACGATGTATATGAATTTTTTTACTTTTGAATGTTTTTATCTTACTGTTTTTATCAAGTGTCTTGTTAAAAAGTTGAAGACTGATTTGTGGGGCCTCTATGACATTAAATGGCTCCATAATTATTACATCCATAAGCCCGTCGCTCATAGACGCTTGTGGTGCTATGAATGCATTGTTTCCATATTGCGAAGCATTGGCACATGATATCAGAAACGCTTTATATTTAATTGTGCCAGTCTCATCTTCCACTTCATACGTTTCTGGTTTATACTTTAATCCTTCTTTTAATACATTCTCTATATATGTTGTAGGTCCTCTTCTGCTGCTAGATGCAAATTTCAAACTTACGAATGCATCAAATCCCATCCCGCATGTGCAAAAAAAAGGTAAGCCGTTGATAATTCCGTAGTCTAAATCGTGAATCTCGCATTTATTTATAATGTCTATAGCCTTTTCTGTTTCGAGTGGTATCATAAGATGCCTTGCTAATCCGTTGCCGGAGCCACATGGTATTATACCTAGTGCGGTATTGGTATGTACTAAAGACCTCGCCACCTCATTGACTGTTCCATCACCACCTACAGCGACTACAATATCTGTACCTAATTCGACAGCTTCTCGTGCAAGTATGGCGGCATGACCTGCATATTCCGTGACCTTTACGCAATAATTAAACTGACTCTTGTCAAGAGCCTTATCAATTATTTCTGGAATTATACTTTTGTTTTGTGTTCCAGAAATAGGGTTGGTAATAAAAATAATACTTTTCATTTTATCTATAAGGATGCAAATATAGTCAATATAATTAAAATTACCTATGTTCGTGTATTAAAAATACGTCTAAGAAATATTTTTTTGAAAAATGAATAATTAATAATACTTTTTTTGTACCTTTGCAGCCTGTTTAATAAAAGTAGTTTATACTACACCTCTTAATATGGGATTATTACAAGAAAGATACGAAAAATACGATGAGCCTCAAAAATATATGGCGAAAGGCGTATACCCTTATTTTCGTGAGATAGAAAGTAAGCAAAGTACAGAAGTTGAGATGGATGGAAAAAAAGTTCTAATGTTCGGCTCAAATGCCTACACAGGACTTACCAACGATCAGCGAGTTATTGATGCGGCTAAACGTGCTCTTGACCAGTATGGTTCAGGTTGTGCTGGTAGTCGTTTTCTTAATGGAACACTTGACCTTCATGTAAAGCTGGAAAAGGAACTTTCTGAATTTGTAGGTAAAGAAGAATCTCTTTGTTTTTCAACTGGTTTTTCAGTCAATTCGGGTGTGTTAGCCGTGATTACTGGTCGTGAAGACTACATTATTTGCGATGATCGTGATCATGCAAGTATCGTAGATGGCCGCCGTCTCTCATTTTCGACATGTCTGAAATATAAACACAATGACATGGATGACCTTGAAAAGCAACTTCAGAAATGTAAACCTGAAGCAATTAAGCTTATCGTGGTTGACGGAGTGTTCTCCATGGAAGGCGATTTAGCGAATCTTCCAGAGATTGTGCGTCTTAAACATAAGTATAATGCATCCATAATGGTTGATGAGGCTCATGGCCTGGGGGTTTTTGGAAAAGAAGGTAGAGGAGTCTGTGATCATTTCGGCCTTACTGATGAGGTTGATCTCATCATGGGTACGTTTAGTAAATCTCTTGCAAGTATTGGCGGATTTATAGCTGCGGATAAGTCTGTTATAAATTGGTTACGTCATAACTGTCGTACATATATATTTAGTGCGTCAAATACTCCTTCTGCAACAGCAGCTGCAATGGAAGCACTTCATATTATCCGTACAGAACCTGAGCGAATAAAACATTTGTGGGATGTTACCAACTATGCATTGAAACGTTTCCGTGAAGAAGGTTTCGAAATAGGAGCTACAGAGAGTCCTATTATTCCTCTTTATGTTCGTGATATAGATAAAACATTTATTGTAACAAAAATGGCTTTTGATGCAGGAGTATTTATCAATCCTGTTATTCCTCCAGCTTGTTCTCCTCAAGATACGTTAGTGCGTTTTGCGCTGATGGCTACTCATACAGAAGAGCAAGTTGAGAGAGGTGTAAGGGCTTTGAAGGATATTTTTGTTGAACAAGGCATAATTAAATAGGGAAAAATTTGCAGGGTTCGATTTTATTTCGTACCTTTGCACTCGCTTTTCGGAAATGAAAAGCCAGCGGGGCGTAGCGCAGCCCGGTAGCGCTCCTGGTTTGGGACCAGGCGGCCGCAGGTTCGAATCCTGTCGCCCCGACAAAAGAGTTTGACTTTATGGTCAAACTCTTTTTTTGCATACTTATTTTAATCCTTGCATCGCACGTCTTTTGGGGCATATTCGAAAAAGTTGGAATGACTCTCTTTTCTCTTTTTCATACCAGTGGTATCAACTTTACATGATATGATCCTATGCTTTCTGTATATACAGCAAATAGATAATAGAGATGTATTGATACGTAAAATGCACGAAAGCTGGTTGTCATTACTTCTTCCATAAAATAATCTTAGTCATTGTAATTTTGACTCTTCTGACAGATCCTTAGCACAGATCTCATTGAATTTACATTTATCGCAGTGTGGATTTCTCGATGTACATACGTAACGCCCATGAAGTAAAAGCCAGTGATGTGCGAGTGTTAACTTTTCTGTTGGCAGATTTTTCTCCAGTTCCAGTTCTACGCTATATGGGGTTTTGCATCTTTTGGGTACTAGTCCCATCCTGTGACTTACTCTGAATACATGGGTGTCTACCGGCATTACAGACTTACCATACGCAACGGCCTGTATTACATTCGCCGTTTTTCTGCCTACACCGGGCAGTTTAATAAGGTCATCAAGATTGTCAGGTACATTTCCTCCGAAATCCTCTTTGATCATTTTTGCCATTGCAGAAAGGTGTTTTGCTTTGCTATTGGGGTAGGATACGCTTTTGATATAATCAAAAAGTTCATCTTCGGTCGCTTCAGCCATCTTTTCAGCATCGGGAAATGCCTTAAACAAATCGGGCGTGACTTTATTGATTCTTTTATCAGTGCACTGAGCACTTAACATAACGGCAACAAGCAGTTGGAAAGTGCTTGAAAATTCCAGTTCTGTTGTAACGTAAGGCATATCTTGAGAAAACACCTCGACGATTTTGTCACATCTTTCTTTCCTTGTCATAACTATATTTAATGTGTGCGAAGTTAGTAAAAAATATGTTTTAAAGAAAATTATTTCTTCAGAATAATATTCTTTAGACAAATTATTCTTATCTTTACAGAAAATTTCAATTATGCAAGCAAAAAGAATCATCGATTTTCTAAAAGAAATTTCTGCAAATAACAATCGAGAATGGTTTCTAGCTCATAAAGACGAATATGAAATCGTCCGTAAAGATTTTGAAGAAGGGGTATCTATAGCTATTGCTCGATTATCGACATTCGATCCGTCTATATCACATCTAACAGTGAAGGACGTAACTTATCGTTTCTATCGTGACATACGTTTTTCTCCGGATAAATCGCCTTATAAACGACATCTCGGTGTGTATATCTCTGCTCATGGCAAGAAGTCACTTCACGGAGGATACTATTTACACCTTGAGCCTGGTCATTGCATGATAGCATGTGGAAATTACTATTTACCTACAAAAATATTGAATGCTGTTCGCAATACAATAATTGCACGTATTGAAGAATTTAGCCCTTTGGTAGACAATAATAATTTTCATAAATACTTTCCTGAAGGCTTTGGTTATGCGAAGTTGAAATCATGTCCTATAGGTTTTCCAAAAGATTTCCTATACATGGATTATCTGCGTGCAAAGGATTATTGTTGCTGGCATTATGTGGATGATAATTTCTTCGAAGGTGATGGTTGGTTGGATGAATTTGAGAAGATCTGCCGTATAGCAAAACCTCTTATGGATTTTGCAAATGATATTATTGATGACTATGAATAAGATATTTACAGTATCGGTTTTACAAAAAAATAAAAAAATGCCATCCTCTCTATTCCCTTAGTTTCACATTTCAAATGATGAGATGTTTTGTGGATGTGGAGAGGATGGTAAATGCAGAAAAACCCTTTGGTTTTATTTATTAAGTTCGTTCCATCTTGGGGGATTGACGTGTAACAGATTCTTTACGAAGAAATCATAACGTTTATGTTCACCATATTGTTCACCCATGGTGTGGTGCACTCCTGGTAATACAACAAATTCAAAGTCTTTTCCTACTTTCTCAAGAGCGTTAACAACTTGATATGTGGATGACGGATCTACATTGTCATCCAGTTCTCCTACGACAAGCATTAAGGGACGCTCTAATTTATGGGCGTTGACCACATTACTGCATGCTGCATAAGTGCTGTCTACAGGATAACCCATCCATTGCTCATTCCACCATATTTTATCCATTCTGTTGTCGTGACAACCGCAACTTGAGTATGCCGCCTTATAAAAGTCTCCATGTAGTAATACGGCTGTAGTGCTTTCCTGTCCACCAGCTGAGGCTCCGAAGATTCCCACGTTATCCGCATCCATGTATGTGTATTTTGCAGCAGCAGCTTTTATCCATAATTCACGGTCTGGGAATCCTGCATCTTTAAGATTCTTATAACAGATTTCTTCAAATTTCTTGCCACGCCAGCTTGTACCCATCCCGTCAAGTTGAACAACAATGAAACCGAGTTCCGCCAGGGAAGACATGTTCCAATTGTAGGATATGAAATCCTTTGGAGTGTAAGCATCACCAGGCCCCGCATAAATATATTCAATAACAGGGTATTTCTTATTGGAGTCAAAATTTGTGGGTCTCTGTATAATACCCCATATATCTGTTTTGCCGTCACGCCCTTTTGCTTTGAATATTTCTGGAGCGTGCCATCCGTTTGTTGTCAGTTTACTTATATCTGCAGTCTCTAATTCTTTTATCAGATGACCGTCTACAGAGCTTCGCAGTTCTGTGACAGGAGCCATGTCTGCCTTAGAATATTTATCAATCAGGTATTTCATATCATTACTGAATTCTACTTTATGATTACCTTCAGTAGGAGTAAGGCAGATAAGGTTTTTCCCATCAATGCCTATTCTGTAATAGTGTATAAGGTACGGGTCTTCATTTTTGTTAACACCGCATGCACTGAAGAATATTATGTTGTTCTTCTCATCCACTTTTTGTACTTCTCTCACGCACCATTCACCACGTGTAATCTGCCGTATGACTTTTGATTTTTGAGTGTCATATAAATAGAGGTGGTTCCAGTTGTCACGTTCACTCATCCAAATGAGTTTGCTGCCGTCTTGAAAGTTGTACCTGAAGTGTCGACTATAGTTGACAAATGTCTTTGCTGTTTCTTCTACTATAGTATGCACTATTCCTGTTTTTGCCGACATTGCAAGTACTCTGTATACTTTATGGCCGCGTTCGTTGTATTCGAACGTTACTTCACCACTGTTGGGAGTCCATTCGAAGGAGTTGAGATCATATTGGTGGCTGAATAGTTCCGTGTTGGCAATCATCTCTTTTCCTGTTTTCGTATCAAAAATACATGGCACTCTGAACGGTAACTCGTCACCAGGTTTAGCATATTCTTGTTTGTGAAGTATCGGTTGAAGTTGGTCGGAAGGTGAAGATTCGACATAATAGACATATCTTTTTTCAATAGGACGTCGTTTGCAAGTCATGATGTATCTGCTGTCGGGTGACCATTGAATTCTGGCCGAATAGTAATTGCTTATCGTCCCGTCTGTACTTAGAATTTGTTTTTCTGAATAAGGTTTTCCTACTTCGTGCAGTACCACATTCTCGCCTTCGATGTATGCTTCCATCTTTCCGTCTGGTGATTTTACCGGATAAGATTCCTTTTCCTCATCCACTTCCATCCAGTGGTGTTGTTCTTGACGGCCGAAATTTTGCTTGTTTGCTGGTTTCTGTTCTTTTATACTGAGATAATTATTCAGTTCCTGCTTTGATTTAAATGAATCTTTCTCTCCATTTTCTGCATTAACAGCAATAAACTGGTCACCGCTGGTTGTATGAATAGTATAGCTGAATATGTCGGCACTGTCTTTCCAATGTATATCGGAAGGAGAGTTGTATACATTCAGACTATTAAATTTGTCATAAAGCGAGTATGCTCGTTTATAATCGGATAGTGTTCCTTGTGCAGCAGCACATAAAGTCTGCATCAGAGCAGCTGTGAATAGTAGTTTTTTTGTTAGTTTCATAATTATTGTAATAGTTCATGGTGCAAAATTACAGATAAATTACGAAATGAATGCATAATCCCAATAACTCTGTACAATATTTGTATGAATTTGGATAAAAAAACTTTGATGAGAATGTAGGATAGGAAGGGTTGGTCGAAGATATAAAAAAAAGAGGGAATTAAAATTCCCTCTTTTGTACGCCCTCAGGGGTTCGAACCCTGGACCCTCTGATTAAGAGTCAGATGCTCTACCAACTGAGCTAAGAGCGCATCTTTTTATTTCTAAAGGAGTGATTTCCTTTTTGCGAGTGCAAAGGTACATACTTTCATTGAAACAGCCAAATTTTTACGGTATTTTTTCTAAAAAAAATATATCTATTCCCTATGCTAGGTCAAAAACATCCGTAGGTTTTGTACGTGGAAGCACGTCTAATAAGAAATCAACACCTGCGATTATTCCATGACTTTTCAATACAGACTCTATTGTCTTTCTTGCTAGTTCTGGATGATTGTTTTCGTTACTGAGATGGCACAACCATACATGGCGTAGTTTCTCTGTCGCATTGTCAACGAGCGCTTGGGCTGCATCGTTATTACTAAGATGTCCACCTTCTCCAGAGATACGATCTTTGAGATATTTAGAATAATGACCGTCCTGCAACATACTGATATCGTGATTAGCTTCAATTACGAGATAGTTAGCCTCCTTAATGTATGACTTCATCTCTTCTGTTACATAACCGGCATCTGTCATAAGGCAGAATACAATGCCTTCGCAAGCAACCATATAGCCGACATTATCTGAACTATCATGAGGTACTTCAAAAGGTGTTATCTCAAAATCTCCCAAAGTAATCGTTTCACCTTTGACAAGAAATTTTGTTTTTTCTTTTTTAGGTTTGTCACTTACACTATAGTTGCGCAATATTCCATTGTGCACAAGTTGGGTGGTATATACAGGTACATTGTATTTATTACTAAAACTGCCAACCGAATTTATATGGTCAGCATGGTCATGTGTTATAAGCACTTTTTTTACCATTTCTAATGACAAATTTTTGTCATGGAAATAATTTTTCAATTTTCGTAAACCTACTCCTGTATCAATTAACATACCATCCTTTTCCGTGTAGAGGAAGTAGCAATTACCGTCACTTCCACTACCAAAGGATATGAATTTTAACATTTTAAATTAATTATTTCGTGCAAAGATAATGCAAAGTAAGCAAAGAACAAAAGATTTTTAATTATTTTTTGTTTCAGGGTTCGGCCTATCTTTGTTTTTTAACAAAGATGGTACGAGCTAAGGAAATAACAAAAGAAATACAGATAATGAAAAGAAAAAACGAAGGATAATCCTAGATATAAATAAAAAAATAGTAACTTTGTTGCCTCATAGAGAATTATTACAACCAAATGAATGAGAAATTTCATATAATCATACCAAAAAGTGACGACCTGTTTGACGATAAACTGGACGACTTGTTTGTGATGTGTCGTGACTATATTAATGAAGAGAAGAAGGAAAACCGGAGTGTTGTTATGGCCAGAATCTTCTTGAGTGATCCTATTAATCAGTTCTTTTCATTATTAGTTGATACCGATTTATATCGGCTTTTGTCACCGAATGTTTCTGTTGTGGGCCAAACTCCACTTGATTGTTCAAAAGTTTCAGTCTTAATATATACGTCGAAGAATGCTTCACGGTATGTATTTAACAGCTTTCGTCTGACTCTTGGGGAATCTGAATGTTGTGATGCGTACCAGCAGTCTATAATCCTGTTTGATAAATATCTTACTTCAATTGAAGGTTCCGGTATGACACTTGAAGGTAACTGTATACGTACGTGGATTTATGTAAGGGATATTGATATTAATTATTCCGGAGTCGTAAATGCCCGTAATGACATATTTAAAAAACATAATATGACAGCTGATACTCACTTCATAGCCAGTACCGGAATTGGAGGAGAGTTTGCACGTCCCAGTTCTCTGATTTCTATTGATTTTCTTAGCGTGAAGGATATTAAAGAAGATAACATTCAATATCTTAAAGCTGTAGATTTTCTAAATTACACTCATGAATATGGTGTGGCTTTCGAAAGAGGGACTCGGCTTAAATTTGAGAATACAGATATCTGTTATATATCTGGAACTGCAAGCATCGATAATGATGGAAATATTCTTTATTGTGGTAATGTTCTAAAACAGGCTGAGCGATTATTGCTTAATATTCAAGCTCTTTTAAAAGCTGGAGAATCAGATATTAGTAAAACAGGTTTTTTTATTGTTTATCTAAGAGATATCTCTGATTATAAAATAATAAAGGATATGATGAATGCCCGTTTCCCGAAAGTTCCAACCGTCATTGTTGAGGGCAGGGTGTGCAGGCCAGGGTGGTTGGTCGAGATGGAATGCATGGCATCGATAAAATAGAATAACTAACAACTTTTATACTATATTTATGTTCAAACGATTAACATTATCTTTGATAGGCTTAGCTGCTACAGCAGTTTTTGCCAGTAATCCTGTATGGATGAATCCAAGTGTAAACAGACAGAATTGTGAGCCGCCGCGTGCGTCTTATTTCGCATTTGAAAGCGAAGATAATGCTGTCAATGGAGACAAGAGCACTTCCGGTAATTTCATGTCTATGGAAGGACAATGGAAATTCAACTTTGTGAAGGATCATAATCTGGCTCCAAAGAGCTTCTATTCAGTTGAATATGATGACTCGAAGTGGGTGAATTTTCCTGTGCCCGGATTGTTTGAAATCAATGGTTATGGTGATCGCACGTATCGTAATGCGGGATATGCATGGAACACCCAGTATAATCCAAATCCACCATATATAGAGGAGAAAAATAATTATACAGGCTCTTATCGACGTTTGTTCTCGTTACCTGATGGATGGAAAGGTGAACAAGTGTTTTTCCATGTCGGGAGCGCAACTAGTAACCTCATGCTGTGGGTGAATGGAAAATATGTAGGCTACAGCGAGGATAGCAAGGTGGCTGCGGAATTTAATATCACAAAATATTTGCATTCAGGCAATAACCTTATCGCAATGCAAGTGATGCGTTTCTGCGACGGTTCTTATCTTGAGGACCAGGACTTTTGGCGCTTTACAGGCATCGCAAGGGAGGTGTATCTGTATGCACGTCCAGTATCGCATGTTAACGATATTAAGATTACTACTGACCTGACTGATAATTATACTAATGGAAAACTTCAAGTACAGCTGACTTCCATAAAGTCTGTAGGTAAGCATGTCACATTGAAAATCTCAGAACTTGGTATCGAAAGTGATTTGCCAATTGATAAAAACGGTAATGCCACTTTTAATATAGATGTTAAGAATCCGAAGAAATGGACAGCAGAGACCCCTTATTTATATAACCTCCTCCTTACTTTGAAGGATTGCGGCAGGTTTGTCGAGTCGATACCGCAGAAAGTTGGTTTCAGAAAGGTGGAAATCAAAGATGGACAAATGCTTGTTAATGGGAAGCCTATATTAATAAAAGGTGTAAATCGGCATGAAATGGATCCAGATGGAGGTTATGTCGTTTCTGTTGACCGTATGATTCAGGATATTAAGATCATGAAACAGCTAAATATTAATGCTGTTCGTACTTGTCATTATCCTGATGACCCACGCTGGTATGAGTTATGCGACAAATATGGACTTTATCTTACAGCAGAGGCTAATATTGAGAGTCACGGTATGGGCTATGGAGATAAGACTCTTGCTAAAAATCCTCAGTTTGAACAGATGCATATTGAGCGCAATCAGCATAATGTGATGACATTCAAGAATCATCCGTCTATTATCGTATGGAGTCTGGGTAATGAAGCCGGTTACGGTCCAAACTTTGAGAAGTGTTACGATTGGGTGAAAGCTTACGACCCGTCCCGTCCCGTTCAATATGAGCAAGCCGGTCAGAACGGTAAGACGGATATATTTTGTCCTATGTATTATGATTATAATGGCTGTGAAAAATATGCTCAAGGAGATAATCCCCGTCCTCTTATCCAGTGTGAATATGCTCATGCCATGGGTAACAGTGAAGGGGGTTTTAAGGAGTATTGGGATATTGTACGCAAGTATCCTAAGTATCAAGGTGGTTATATCTGGGACTTTGTAGATCAGGGCCTTCGTGACAAGAATAAGGCAGGTAAGGAAATCTTTACTTTCGGTGGAGATTACGGAAGGTATCCTGCAAGTGATTATAATTTTAATTGTAATGGTCTTATTGCTCCTGATCGTCGTTTGAATCCACACGCTTATGAGGTAGGTTATTACTACCAGAATATTTGGATTACGGATAAAGGAATTAAAGATGGTAAATATGATGTATATAATGAAAACTTTTATGTTGATCTGAACAATCTTATAATGAAATGGACTGTCAACGTAGAAGGTGAAAAACAACCGGTTGCAACAAGTTCACGCAGTCTCGCATCGGATCATATTGCACCTCAGACAACAAGGTCGTATAATGATGATGAACTTAAGAATGAGTTGGCTCGTGCTCTTACAAAATATGCAGGTAAGGAGATTACTGTCAATTTTGAATTCCTTTCTGACGGAAGTCAGCCTCTCGTAGACAAAAATCAGGTTATGGCGCGTAAACAGTTTGTTGTTGCTCCATACGCTTTCCCAACAGTATCAACAGTAGTTGCAGCTGATTCAAAGAATGCAAAGAAACTAAAGATAACAAAGGATGAAACACTCTCCTACATCGCTCTTTCTGCTAATGGTACTACCGTAACTTGGGGTAAGAATGGTGGTTTCATTGATTATCTTGATATTAACGGACAATCTATGCTTTATGATCGTGTGAGCATACTGCCTGATTTTTGGCGTGCACCTACAGATAATGATTATGGTGCAGGCTTTCAACAACATTTCGCTGCATGGCGTAATCCTCAGATGGATATGAAGAGTCTTGACTGCAAGCCTTCCGAAGCCAATATGCAGGTGGTAGCTGCCTATGATATGCCTTCGGTCAAGTCAAAACTGACCATGACTTATACCTTCACTCCAGAAGGAAGACTCATCGTCAATGAAAAATTGGATACTGATCATCATGCAGAAAAAATGCCACAGCTCATGCGTTTTGGTATGAAGTTACAGATGCCTGAGGAATATAACAGACTCAACTATTATGGTCGTGGACCTCAGGAGAATTATATAGATCGTAATAACTCTACATTTATCGGGAATTATGAGTCTTCTGTTGCTGATCAGTATTACCCATATATCCGTCCTCAGGAGAGTGGGAACAAGACAGATATTCGATATTGGAGTGTCCTGAATAAAAAGTCTTCGGCCGGTCTTACTTTTGAGGGTATTCAGCCTATGGAATGCGAGGCCCTTAATTATCTGACAGAAGACCTTGACGATGGTGATGTTAAAGAGAAAACATATAATAGACATAGTGGTGACTTAGTACCGCGAGATTTTACTGCTATTCATATATCTTCACGCCAAATGGGACTTGGATGTGTTAATAGTTGGGGGGCTTGGCCTCGCCGGGAATATCAGATGCCATATCAGGATTATGATTTTACATTTATAGTAAGACCTTATGTGAAATAATAAAAAGGGCAGGCTTAATTGCTTGCCCTTTTTGCTTCATCTCTGTAATAAAAATAAAATCTTTGATATTTATTTTGTATTCCGCTCGATTTGCACTAAATTTGCACCTAAATAAAAAAGTAATATTATGAATCTGAAAATAAGACTCGCTATAATGAACTTCTTAGAGTTCGCCGTGTGGGGTGCATACTTGACATCAATGGGTAGATATCTTGGCAACATAGGAATGAGCGATAGTATTGGATGGTTTTATTCGATGCAAGGTATTGTTTCTATATTCATGCCAGCTTTTATCGGCATTGTTGCAGACCGGTGGATTCAGGCTCAGCGAATGCTTGGTCTTTGTCATTTTGTGGCCGCCTTGATGATGTTCGCTGCTGCCTATTATGGATATATTTCAGGCTCTAATGCTAAATTCAGTATCTTATTTACTTTATACAGCCTAAGCGTAGCCTTTTATATGCCTACACTTGCTCTTTCAAATTCTGTGGCATATAATGTTTTGACATCAGCAGGCTTAGACACCATCAAGGATTTTCCTCCAATCCGGGTGTTTGGCACCGTGGGATTTATTTGCTCAATGTGGGTTGTTGATTTGCTCGGATTTCAGACAAACCAGATGCAGTTTGTCTTTTCCGGTATTCTTGGTGTTATACTTGCTGCGTATGCGTTTACACTCCCGAGGTGCGCTGTCAGTAGTGGTGACGACAAAAAAACTTTCGTAGATGCTTTTGGACTACGTGCCTTTTCTTTGTTTAAGCAGAAAAAAATGGCCGTTTTTTTCATCTTCTCTATGTTGTTAGGTGTCAGCCTTCAGATTACTAACGGGTTTGCTAATCCTTTTATAAGCAGTTTTGCCACAATTCCGGAATTTGCAGGTACGTTTGGTGTAAATCATGCCAACATACTTATTTCACTTTCTCAGATAAGTGAGACATGTTGTATCCTTTTGATACCTTTTTTCATGAAGCGTTTTGGAATAAAGAATGTCATGCTCATAGCTATGTTTGCCTGGGTTTTACGTTTCGGATTATTTGGATTTGGTAACCCTGGTGATAGGGTATGGATGTTAATATTATCGATGATAGTTTATGGCGTGGCTTTCGATTTCTTCAATATTTCAGGTTCTTTGTTTGTTGACAAGGCGACTGAGCCTTCGATACGATCTAGTGCTCAAGGGCTTTTTATGCTTATGACTAACGGCATTGGTGCCACGATCGGTACTCTTGGAGCGCAGGTAGTGGTGAATCATTTCACTTCATTGAAAAAAATGGGTGAAAACTTTTACTCAGTTGGTGATTGGCAGTCTGTATGGCTTGTTTTCGCTTTTTATGCGATTATTGTCGGCATCTTGTTTGCCTTCAGTTTTAATAGTAAAAAACAGGTATGAAAAGTAAAGAGAGACTTTTCTATTTCTCATCCAATCGCCTTAATGGTACGGATGATATATGCATTATATCGCTTCTGGATGAACCGGGAGTACGAGAAATATCTATTGTATGCGATAAAAGCGTCGGAATGATGATAGAAATGTTTGTATCGAACCCTGATATGCTCAAAACCTCATTAGCCAATGTCTTGGCAGACATCCTAACGCACGAGGCTGATTTTGATATGGAGATAAATATCGAAGGACTTGACGATGGTGTCTATATCACATATATAGTGAATAATACAACCGGCACGCGTATTCGTCTTAAGGCTTCCGAAGCCGTATATCTTTCTATTATTAGTGAAGTACCTATATATATTGACGGAAAGCTGATGAAGACCCAGAGTATTCGTCATAAAAAATTAGCCAACAGTTCCCTGTCGCTTCCTGTCAATGCAGTTAGCATGGAAATGCTTCAGGCCGCGCTCGAAAATGCAATTAATGATGAAAATTATGAATTGGCTTCACGATTGCGTGATGAAATTCGTAATAGAAAAACCAAGCCATTAAATTCTGATATAGATGAAAGAGGTTAGGTTTTTTTATGTACCCAATGCTTTCTCTAGTAATGAATTGCCATTAGAGGAGGCAACGCATGCTCTTAGAGTATTGCGTTTGACAGATGGTGACGATATCATGCTGATGGATGGAGTGGGCAATTTCTATCATGCAGAGGTGACTTTGTCTACTTCTAAACATTGTATGTATGAAATAAAGGATGTTTTACCTCAACATCCTACATGGCGAGGGCATCTGCATATAGCTATCGCTCCTACAAAAATGATGGATCGTATTGAGTGGTTTACAGAGAAAGTGACCGAAGTAGGTATTGACGAAATAAGTTATTTGGATTGTAAATTTTCTGAGAGGCGAGTTCTTAAGCTACCACGTTTGGAAAAAATTGTTGTGGCTGCTGTAAAACAAAGCCGAAAAGCCTGGATTCCGGTTGTCAATCCCATGATTTCTTTTACTGATTTTATAAACGCCGAGCGCAAAGGGAAAAAGTATATTGCCCATTGTTATGATGAAATTCCTAAGACTTATCTGTTTGATGAACTAAGAAATTTGAAAGATGATGAATCTAATGATGTGACCGTCCTCATCGGTCCGGAGGGTGATTTCTCTATAGATGAAGTTAAAGCAGCCATCAATGCTGGTTTCGTTTCCATATCATTAGGGAAAAGTCGCCTGCGTACTGAGACAGCAGGATTATCTGCGGCTATGATGATGTATATTACTCATAAAATGGATGAATAAAATGTTTGTTATATTTTAAATATATGAAGAAATATTTATTGATGATGAGTGTTCTTATTACACTTATACTCACGTCTTGTTCCGGCACAGATTATCTGAGTGTTATCCCCCAAGGTAGTCAGGCCATTATTAGTTTTGATCTTGCCGGTATGGCAAAATCTGCAAATTTGGATGCTTCTAAGTCGAATGCTCTTAAATCACTTCTTCATATTGATAATCCGAGTGAGTGTGGTATAGATATAACGAGTAAGGTTTATCTGTTTGAGTCTCCTGATGGTTCGTTAGGGCTTGTTGCAAAAGTGAATGACGATGGTGATATGGAGAACTATTTCAACAAGTTGTCCGGTAGCGGAATTTGCAAGAAGGTAACCAAAAACAGGGGATTTGAATGGACGGTTCTTAAAGACAGTTGGGTGATAGGTTTTTCATCGAAAGCAATGCTTGTGATGGGTCCCACTGTTGGTTCCGCTCAAGAGGAGTTAAAACGAACAATGGCAAAATATCTTGATGCCAATGAGGATGATGGAATTAAGGGAACCCCATTGTTTGACAAGCTTGATTCAATGACAGGTGATGTGAATATGGTGGCTAGTGTTGTTGCTCTACCTCAAAAAATAGGAACTCCTTTTCGTTTGGGTGCTCCGGCTGACTCTGATCCTGCCGATGTAATGATTGCTGCAACCATGCAGACTTCAAACAATTGCTTGACAATAACAGGCTCAACGTTTTCTTTCAATACGACAGTGAATAGGGCATTGCAAAGTTCTGCTGCCTCATACCGTCCCATAACAGGTCAGTTCATTCCGTCTTTGTCAGATAGTGATGCTGCTACTGTTGTTTTGAATTTCGATGGTAGCAATTATATTAAAGTTCTACGCTCTGATAAAGGACTTCGTGCAGCCCTTGTTGGTTTGAATGCAGCAGTTGATGCAGACAATATGATTAAAAGTATTGATGGTGATGCTACGATCGTCATTAAGTCTATGAAAGGTGATAAAATGGATTATTCTTTTGCTGCTAAGGTTAAATCAGATGCATTCCTCGACGATGTAGGATATTGGAAGAAGTCGTTGCCATCCGGTGCCACTCTTACTGATTTCGGGAAGGATTGTTACCATCTTTCTACTGGTGAATGGAATATCTTCTTCGGTGTGCGCAGTAAAAGTGTTTTATATATGGGCTCAAGCAGCAAGATTGCATCCTTATCCGGTATGCCCTCTTCAAAGCAGCTCCCTACTTCTGTTACTAACAATATAAAAGGCAAGAAACAATGTATCATCATTAATCTTGATGCAATTGCAGAAACTCAGCCAGCAATAACGACAGTCAAAGAATTACTTAAACCGATTTTCGGTGATTTTAAGTACATTATATATAGTGTTAAATAATGAATAAAATTGAACTTCATGCTATATTGCCGGAAGTATTCGCTCAACGTACCGATATACATTCCGACGTATGGCAGCAGGAGGTGTGCTTCGAACGTGGCCATCTCTACTTAGTCGAAGCCGATAGTGGAACGGGAAAGAGTTCCCTTTGCAGTTATATCATCGGTTATCGTCATGATTATCGCGGAACAATTGAGTTCGACGGTAAAAATATATCTGAGTTAAAGGTTAAGGGTTGGGTAGATGTTCGCAAATACTCGTTAAGTCATCTCTTTCAGGAATTACGTCTGTTCCCCGAACTTACAGCTTATGAGAATGTGGAGATTAAGAATAAACTCACTGGCTTTAAAACCTGCGAACAGATTACAGCATGGTTTGAAATGCTTGGCATTGTTGATAAGATGAATGCTAAGGTTGGAAGAATGTCTTTTGGCCAACAACAGCGTGTGGCAATGATACGTGCCCTTGTTCAACCTTTTGACTTTATTCTGGCAGACGAACCAATAAGTCACCTTGATGACACCAACTCACATATTATGGGTGAGATTATGATGACCGAAGCCAAGGCACAAGGTGCAGGTGTTATTGTCACAAGTATCGGTAAACATATTGATTTGAATTACGAAAAAACTTATCGCTTATGAAACTTGTTTGGAAATTACTACGTCAACATATTAGTTTGGCACAGTTTGCTGGTTTCTTTTTTGCCAACTTGTTCGGAATGGTTATTGTTCTTTTGGGCTTTCAATTTTATCATGATATAATCCCGGTTTTTACACAAGGCGATAGTTTTATGAAGAACGATTATCTTGTGATAAGCAAAAAAATCAGTACAGCAGGAACACTTTCCGGCAGGTCAAATACATTTACTGCCGGTGAGATAATCAAATTGAAAGATCAAGAATTTACTAAGAAAGTTGGGAAATTCACGTCCTCTGAATACAAGGTACATGGTACAATGGGGGTGAATGGTACAGAAGCCCTGAATACAGATATGTTCTTCGAGAGTGTACCTGACGGGTTTGTGGATGCATCACTCAAAGATTGGACTTATTCTGAAGGTAGTCACGAGGTGCCGATTATTTTACCCCGCAGTTATATTAATATGTATAATTTTGGCTTTGCTCAAAGCCGTTCCCTCCCCAAGATCAGTGACGGTCTTGTCGGAATGATTGATTTTGTCATATTCATCAATGGTAATGGTCATCATGATGAGCTTAAAGGTAAGGTTATAGGCTTCTCCAACCGTCTTAATACGATACTTGTCCCGCAAAGTTTTATGGATTGGAGTAATGGGTACTATGCTTCCGGGGAGGTGAGTGACCCTACAAGAATGATTGTGGAGGTTAAGAATCCTGCCGATGAGAAGATCGACCAGTACTTCCAGAAAAACAGTTATGAAACCGAAGATAATCTGGATTCGAGTAAGACGACATGGTTCTTACGTATAGTTGTCAGTATTGTGATGGTTATTGGACTTGTTATCAGTGTCTTAAGTTTCTACATTTTGATGCTCAGCATATATCTGCTTGTTCAGAAGAATAGTTCCAAACTTGAGAATCTCCTGCTTATCGGCTATAGTCCGGGTAAAGTAGCTATGCCATATCAGCTGCTGACAGTAGGGCTGAATGTGATTGTGCTTATCATTGCTTTGATCATATTGTTCTTTGTACGTTGTTATTATATGGATATGATTGCATTGCTGTTCCCCCAGATGGAAGATGGGACAATGATGCCCTCATTCATCGTTGGAGTCATACTTTTCGTTCTTGTCACTCTGATGAATCAGCTTGCTATCAGACACAAAGTCATGAGCATCTGGAAGCGTAAAGAATAAAAAATATTGGGTTCACGGCAGCAGTTTTCTCAAAAAAATGACTGATGTCGTGGCTATTCTAAAAATAAATATTATCTTTGCATTCGATTCAGGAAGGTTGGCAGAGTGAACGAATGCGCCGGACTCGAAATCCAGTATACCACTTGTGGTATCGGGGGTTTGAATCCCTCACCTTCCGCAAAAAGGTTGTATGCTTTAGCATGCAATCTTTTTTTTTATATAATTATTGAATTCCTTGTGTTAGATATTTCTTTTGAGGAAGAGGCTATGGTCAATGCAGTTTGGCAGCTCATTTTGATAATGGGTTACCATAATCATTGTTTTGTTTCTACGTTTGCAGAATGTTTCTATGATGTTTTTAACCAGTTTCCGGTTGATATTGTCAAGCCCATGAAGAGGTTCGTCAAGTATCAGCAACTCCGGATCTTTAACAAACGCGCGTGCCAGTAGTACGAGCCGTTGTTCTCCACTTGACAGATTCAGAAAAGTTTGTTCTTCAATTCCTTTGAGTCCGAATATGTCCATCCAAAATCTGCAAATATCCATTTGTTCAAGCTTCGGTTTAACATATAGTCCAACAGAGTCATGAAGACCGCTCGCTACGATATGTATGGCCGGAAGATCTTTTTGATAGGCACGGTGTATCTCTGGAGATACGAAACCAATATGCTTTTTAATGTCCCAGATGCTTTCCCCGCTTCCCCTCTTATGACCAAACAGACTGATATCGCAAGCATAACTTTGTGGGTTGTCTGCGCAGATAAGACTTAGCAGAGTACTCTTTCCTGCGCCGTTTTGTCCGCTAAGTGCCCATCGCTCCCCACAGTTGACTGTCCAATCGAGTTCCTTTAAGATGGTTCGTTTGCCATAGCGTATGTTCACTTTGTTTAGTTTAACCACCTCAGAACTGTGATATTCACTTTTACCATAAGGTAAATCAAAGATTGATTTCTCTTTCTCTTCTGTCAAAACTAGAGTAGGGGATGGATCTCGTTTATTCAGATATTCTGACAGAGCCAGCTTAGGATGCGCAGTCATGTTATCAACTTGAATGATATGGGTGATAAAATCAGGAATATCGTCAGTCTTGGATAACACGAGTATGATCTGTAGAGCACGCATCTCAGATAAGTCTCTTAGGAGTTTCTTTAGCTGCTCACGTGTTTCTGCATCAAGTCCAATGAAAGGATTATCCATGATAAGCACACGTGGGTCTGACAGTAGGGTTTTGATTAGTTGGAATTTTCGCAATTCACCACTTGATAGCAATATAATATATTTATCCATTAAATGGTTTATGTCAAACATCTGGTAGAGTTGCTGTTTCAGCTGCCTATGTTCCAAGGTGTCGTCATCACTCATCCTATAAGCTTCTTCGAGCTTATAACCAACCGTTGGTGTATTTTCATCTATATCATGTTGGTTCCATCGTTGTTGCAGATAGTAAGAGCCGTCACTGTCACCATAAGAATCACGGAAAGTAATGTATTTAATATTGTCTGAAACTAACGTTTTCTTATTAGGTGAAAAATTGTAAATAGGGTCAACCATCAATAAGGGATGCTTACCGGTAAGCATGTCTACTAACATTGTTTTTCCGCCCCCGTTTGGCCCGACGATGGCTATGTGTTCACCATCAAGTAATTCGAAATCGACGGGTTCTCTCATACGCCAAGCAGGCATACGTGTTACGCCGTGGTGAATCTCAATAATCTTCTGCATATCTTTTTACCTTAAAAATTTTATTTTACCCTCTCTTTATTCTTGTTTATAAAATCCTTCCAACCATGATATGACGCATCAGATGTAGGTCGTCCTATCTGTAAGAAATGGCAGTATGCAGCACCTAACGCATCAGTTGCATCTTTAAATGATGACATTTCTTCATCTTTAAGATTTAGAAGACGCTGAAGCATGTTTGCCACTTGCTCTTTTGATGCCTGTCCTTGACCAGTTATCGCCATCTTTATTTTTAAAGGGGCATATTCGGTGATAGGGATATCACGGCTGATAGCTGCGGAAATAGCAACGCCCTGTGCTCTACCTAGTTTAAGCATCGACTGAACATTCTTTCCGAAAAAAGGAGCTTCGATCGCTAATTCGTCTGGTAAATATGCATCAATTATCCCGCTTACCCGTTGAAATATTTTTCCTAATTTAATATATGGATCTTTATATTTTCGTAAGTCGATAACTCCCATTGCAATCATCGACACTTGGTTCCCTGAAACTTTGATCAATCCGTATCCCATGATTGTGGTACCGGGATCGATACCTAGTATGATTTTCTCAGTTGTCATCTTAGATATGGGTTCATCTCCAGTTCCTCACGAATCGTAGTCTGTTCTCCGTGACCTGGCAGGACAACTGTATTCTCTGGCAGCTCTGCTATTATTTGTAGGCTTTTTGTCATATCCTCAAAAGAACCTCCGGGGAAGTCCGTTCTACCTATACTGAAGCGAAACAGAGTGTCTCCAGAGAAACATAAATGCTCACTCTCGCAATATAGCAGTATACTTCCCGGAGTATGTCCCGGAGTATGTATTGATGTCAGTTGATGATTTCCAAACTTGAGTATCTCATTGTCACCAATGTATTTATCCACTGCCGGGATATCGTTTGTATAGACAATTCCGCAGAAGTCATTCGCTTGTTGTCGCAGCATATTGTAAAGAACCTGGTCTTCCCTATGTACAACAGGTCTGATACCGAAAGCCTTGAATATGGTATCGTTTCCGTAGCAGTGATCAATATGAGCGTGTGTGTTAATTAAGGCTACGAGATTTAGTTTCTTGTCCTTTATGTAGTTAACGATAGCCAGTCTCTCTTCCTCATAGAATGCTCCACAGTCTATGATGACAGCTTCGCGTGTTTCATCGCTGACAACATAAGTGTTCTCTTCGAGCATGTTACAAACAAATCGTTGTGTATTTATCATATCGGGACGTATATTAGTTTTTTCTCAGAAAACCACTCCCCGCTAAACCATGTATTGATATCGCGAACAATAGCCTTCTTCTTTACTCCATTAATTTCTTCCTTCACATCACCTCCTTTTAAACATATTAATCCGTTTGGAATAGCGTTGCGCTGGTTTGTGGAAATGTTTTTCTTGGAGATACGAATGAGTTCTTGCAACGGCATCACAGCGCGACTGACAACGAAATCATAAAGTCCCTTCTCGTCTTGCGCACGTTTGTGCTCGAATGTACAGTTCTTTAGCCCGATTTCTGCCGCTATATTGCTTGCCACCATGACTTTCTTTCCTGTAGAGTCAATTAGATGAAAATGGCAACGTGGCGATATGATGGCAAGTGGTATGCCGGGAAATCCGCCACCTGTTCCTAAATCAAGAATGCTTGTATCATAGCGAAAACGTATTTCTTTTGCTATGGCAAGAGAGTGTAATACATGATGTTCATAAAGATTGTCAATATCAGTACGTGATATTACATTGATTTTCTCGTTCCACACGTGATAAAGGTCATAAAGTGCCTTAAATTGAGAAATCTGTTCGTCTGTAAGGCCGGGAAAATACTTTAAAATTTCTTCCATAATATGATTTTATTTCAATAACTTGTCAAGGTTTGAATTTGATATTGTTAGTTCTGTCGCTCCAATATCGTATGGAGCTATTTCGTAGGGGTTATAAATAAATGTTATATCATCTTCGTTCAACATAAAGTTGTCAGAAGGGTAAATGTCGTTGGAGAGAAGGTATCCTTTACTATGAAGCTCCTGAATATCTTTACAACCTGTTTTGTCTTCAAGGGCCTTAAGTAAGAGTTCATTTAAACCTTGTTCGTATCCTGAGACAAATAAATCTTTAACAGTAAGTAGATTACCGTTCTTTGTGTTGAAGTTTAGAACCATCTCCTGACTGTTTCCGTGAGCGCCACCTTCATAAGATTCAAGATGTATGATATAGATAAGAACATCATTACAGCCTTTTTGGATTGAAGAATTTAATACGTAGTGATAGTCATACCAACCCGCAGATTTGTTCTTGTTATTTTTGTCAGCTTTATATAATTCTGTAAGATTTTTTTTGTAGTCACTTAGGTAATTACTGGCAAACGAGTCGACAGCCTCATGAGGCGACAGATTCTCCATACTAAAAGTTTTGCTGATGATGGCTTTGTTTATTTTGTCTGCAACTTTTGACTTCGTATGATTAGCATACATAAGATTTATATGTACTTTGCACATTGGTGCACCGGAATCTGTACTGATTGAAGTGTAGCGGTCAAAGGTCAGACTGTCGAAGGGTACATTGTTCTCTTCATTGCTGTTGCATGATGTAATGCTGCACATAATTACAAATGCGACAAGCAATATCGGTATGTATAGCTTTTTCATCTTTGTTGAGTGCTTCTTTTCTATGTTTTCTGCGAAGGTACTGTAAATCGATTGAAAAACAAAGAAATTTGTTAGATTTTTATTTCGTTTCGAGTTGTTTCTTCAGTCTGATGATTTCATCGCGGTATTGAGCAGCCTGAATGAAATCTAGACTCTTTGCAGATTCTTTCATCCGTTTTGTCGTATTATCTATACTCTTTTCAAGTTGCTGTTTTGTCATCCTTATTACTATCGGGTCAGCGACCATGGCGTCGTTGATAGGTTCAAAATAAGGGCGATTTACAGTCGTATCAGCATTTTGTGGCCCTCTGTTTGTTGTTAGTGAACTCTGTTTTAAAGCCTTCTGGATTTGTGTTGGAGTTATATTATTTTCTTCATTATACTTCATTTGTTTCATTCTCCTTCTTGACGTTTCATCTATGGTGAGTCTCATACTTTTCGTAATACGGTCTGCATACATGATAACCTTTCCGTTGACATTTCTTGCGGCACGTCCAGCGGTCTGAGTGAGTGAGCGGTGACTACGCAGAAATCCCTCTTTGTCTGCATCAAGAATAGCTACAAGAGATACTTCCGGTAAGTCCAAGCCTTCTCTAAGGAGGTTTACGCCGACAAGGACATCATATATTCCAGCTCTTAAATCTTCCATGATTTGAATTCTGTCGAGAGTGGCAACGTCACTATGTATGTAATTTGTTTTTACTCCATTACCCAGTAAATGCTCCGTCAGTTCTTCTGCCATTCTTTTAGTCAGTGTTGTCACTAAAACCCTTTCATTCTTTTCGCTGCGAATACGGATTTCTTCTAATAAATCATCTATTTGGTTTTCAGTGGGTCGTACCTCAATTTCAGGATCGAGCAATCCGGTAGGGCGTATGAGTTGTTCTACAACAATACCCTCGGTCTCATTTAGTTCATAATCCGCAGGAGTGGCAGATACGTATATTACTTGATTAACAAGTTGTTGAAATTCTTCGAATTTCAGAGGTCGGTTATCAAATGCAGCAGGAAGTCTGAATCCATATTGAATAAGATTAGTCTTTCTTGCCCTGTCACCACCATACATAGCACCAATCTGTGGTACGGAAACATGGCTCTCGTCAATCACAATAAGAAAGTCTTTCGGGAAAAAGTCGAGTAGACAGTAGGGACGTGTTCCTGCTTCACGACCATCGAAATAGCGTGAGTAGTTTTCTATGCCGGAACAATGTCCCAGCTCTTTGATCATTTCCATGTCGTATTCTACCCGTTCCTTGATCCTGCTAGCTTCAAGTGGTTTCCCTATTTCGTTGAAATAATCAACTTGAGCTACAAGGTCATCTTGAATATTTCTGATAGCTAAGTCTGTACCATCCTTTGAAGTCATAAATAGATTTGCAGGATATACTTTATATTCCTCAAATTTAGCTTGGACATGACATGAAATAGGCTCAACTTCTTCTAATGTGTCGATTTCGTCATCCCAGAACGTTACTCTAAGAATATTTTCGGCGTAGGCCAGATATATGTCCACAGTATCTCCCTTTACTCTGAAATCACCACGCTTCAGTTCTATATCATTTCTTACATATAAAGAACTGATAAGGCGCCTTAGTAAAACATTCCGGTCTATTTTAAGTCCACAGTGCAGATCTATTACATTCTCATAAAAAGCAGAAGGATTTCCCATTCCATAAATGCATGATACTGATGAAACAACGATCACATCTTTTCGTCCGGATAAAAGAGTGGAAGTTGTCGCAAGTCTCAATCGGTCAATTTCATCATTTATTGCAAGATCTTTTTCTATATAGGTATCACTCTGCGGCAGGTAAGCTTCAGGTTGATAATAGTCATAATATGAAACATAATATTCAACAGCATTTGAAGGGAAAAAAGCTTTTAGCTCATCATAAAGTTGTGCAGCAAGTGTCTTGTTATGGCTTAACACAAGAGTGGGCTTGTTGGTATTATTGATGACGTTAGCTATGGTAAACGTCTTTCCCGAGCCTGTTACTCCCAGTAATACTTGAGATTTATCACCTCTATTCACACCATCGGTAAGCTGTCGGACAGCTTCCGGCTGGTCGCCTGTTGGCTTATATTTTGAAACTAATTTAAACTCAGACATGCCAAAATTCTATAAATGGGCAGTAAAAATACTAAATATTCCTCTAATAACTGTTATTTTGAATGTTTTTTTTAGAAAAAGTTTATCATAGCTTTGCAGGTTAATAGAAATATGTGTATTTTTGCATGTCAAATAAAAGATATGAAGAAGAATCTTATAATATTATTCTGTTTAGGAATTATTCTAACCGGATGTTCTACAGAATTCAATCAGGTATATAAGTCGACGGATTACGACTATAAATACGAAGCAGCAAAACAATTTTTTGCTACGGGGCGTTATACTAGTGCGACATCTTTGCTTGAAGAATTAGTCACTATTACGAAAGGGACTGACCATGCTCAGGAATGTTTGTATATGCTTGCAATGAGTGAATATAGTATGCATGATTATGAGACGGCGTCAGATTACTTCAAAAAGTATTGTTCTAGTTATCCTAGAGGATATTACGCAGAGGAGGCGAGGTTCTATGCCGGACAGGCTCTTTATATGAGTACCCCTGAGCCGCGTTTAGACCAATCTCGCACAATTAGCGCAATGACTGCCACTCAAGATTTCTTGGATATGTATCCAGACAGTAAAATGAAATCTATGGCGCAAAGCAAATTATTTGTTTTACAGGACAAACTCATTGAGAAGGAATTGATGGCCGCCACGCTATATTTTAATTTAGGGAATTATTTCGGTAACTGTTCTAATGGTGGTAGTAACTTCACCTCTTGTCTTGTTACAGCCCAGAATGCTCTCAAGGATTATCCTTATACAGGAAGACGCGAGGATTTTAGTTTGTTGATTGTGAAAAGCAAGTTTGGTCTTGCGGAACAGAGTATTGAAGATAAGAAACTTGAAAGATATCGTGACGCAGAAGATGAATGCTACGGATTCATCAATGAATATCCAGACTCTAAGAATAAGAAGTTAGCTGAAAAATACATTGTTTTGTGCAAAAAGCACACAAAAGATTAGTTTTTAAAATAAACGTTTATTAAAGATAAAATATGGACTACAAGAAATCAAAATCACCTGCCAGCACAGTTACTAGAAATCTTATTGAGTTGTGTAAGGATACTGGTAATATCTATGAGAGTGTTGCTATTATAGGCAAACGCTCAAATCAGATTTCTGCAGAGATTAAAGCGGACTTAAGTAAGAAATTGGCAGAATTTGCTTCTTATAATGATAATCTGGAAGAAATTTTTGAAAATCGTGAACAGATAGAGATTTCGCGTTATTATGAAAAATTGCCAAAGTCAAATCTTCTAGCTACACAGGAATTTATTGAGGGTAAGATCTATTACCGTAACCCTGCAAAAGAGAAAGATGAAGAGGTAACGAACGGAAAAGGTCTATAAAAAGATTATTATAAATGATACAACGCATACAGACTCTTTACTTACTCTTTGCTGTTGTTGCAAGCGTCATCAGTCTTTGCCTTCCAATAGGAATGTTGGGTGTTGATGGACGAACGGTTGGTACAATGTATAATTTATGGTTACAGACAGCCAACGGAGGTCATGATTTTACCCCATGGGCATTATTCGTGATTCAGCTTCTGACCTTACCTATAGGTCTTGCTGCCGTATTGATGTTCCGTAATCGCAAGTTGCAGAGTAGATTATGTATGTTTAATATATTGCTTCTTGTAGGTTATTACGTAGTTTATGCTATTTTAGCTTATGCACTCAAGGCCAGATATCAGGCTGATTTCAGTGTATGCATACAAACAGTATTACCTGCAGTAGCTTTATTTTTCGATTATCTCGGACGTCGTGCTGTTTTATCTGACGAGAAATTGGTCAGAGCAGTTGACAGAATTAGATAATATATAGTATAGTTAGTTAGTAAGAAAGCTCCTGCAAGTGATTTGTCGGGGCTTTTTCTTTTTCTATTAACGTGCCTTTTATTTGAGGATTCTCATAAAATGTAAGGAATAGCAAAATCTACTTTCACGGATAGAAATGAAGATATGATCAAAAACAAAACATATCATGAAAATATCTAAATATTTACGTCTTTTTAATAGGCCATTTACCTCAAAAGCAGTGAAAGTAGGTTCAATTATTGTTTCCTCTATCACTGCTGTGACTATTCGTTACTACTTTTCAAATATGCTACTTTTCCTACTGTGTTATTTCTTAGCATTCACTGCCGAGATTATCATATCGCTTGGTCACGATGATGGTATCATCTTTCGCCAGTTGAGGTATGATGAGCGTATCAATCAATATCCCGAGAAGTTCCGCTGTGACTTCATCCGCTTCAGCGTGGGACTGGAAGATCCCGATAACATCATCCTCGACCAGGCATTGAAGAGTGTTGAAACTTAGAATACGACTTGGATTTTACCCTGAGTCATCCTTTTATAATCGGATGTAGATTTTGAGCTATTTTATTTTTGCGGGCATCAATATTTCTATTTCCTGACCGTCCTTCACACGCCCAGCTGATCAGCTACCTTGCGGGCCGTGGATGACGAGGTTCTTCTTGACCGTCTGCACAAACGTAGCTGCGGGGGCAGACGGAGCTATTCCCCGGTCTTTCTAAAACAACTTTTCAAAAAATCACCGTTGTCGTCACACCCGACAGCATAAACATTTGACCAACAAGATGATCCTATTATATAACGACCGGCCAGACCGTCACAAAATAACGCTCGAACGTCACAAAAAGATATTCAGAAAGAGCCTGATCAGCATCAAAACGAACCTGCAGGACATAGTTCTCGAGCTCAAATTCTGCTGTTTTTGCCTTGCAGAGATATGCTCCGCCAAGGTAAGAGCAATGCTCCGTGAAGTAGGGAGCAGTCCTTAGACTTTGACGCTCCATCGACTGGGGAAGAAGAATGCTCATTTTCGTAAAATGAACATTCTATCTATGGATTGTGATTCTTTATAGTTTATATTGAATTTATCCTTATCCCCAAGGCCCCTTTGATTCTAAAAAGGGGCTGTCTACCTCTCTAAATCTCTCCCACATGGGAGAGACTTAACCGCAGATTCCGCTTCGCTACACTGCTCAGTGCCGTTTGGCCGGGCATCAAAGCCCTAAACGGAATAGTCTTGTAGGATGTTTTCCTTGTGGATGTTTTCATTTCAAGAGATTTCTTTCTTATAAGGCGTAGCGATAATGAGGCGCAACCGCAAACAATAGCGGAAGAAGCGTTAAGCGTTTTTTTTTTAGCTTCTCGACCGAGCGTAGTCGCTATTGTCAATTCTGTAACTTGTCCAGGTGAGTTTGATGACCTGACATTTATACAGGATACGGTCAAGGAGGACGATGCCACGTTCAAGAAGGTAGGCAAGATGCTCAAACGAATGAGCTTCAAGCACAAACACATCCGCACCGGCTCAGAATACTACGTCATCAGAAACTCTGCTGTGACGACACCATGACAAAATGTGACAGTGCGGCTCTCTCTAAATAACCAATAAGGTGTTCATCATAAACGATTTATCATCGCACCGGTGACGATACAGGTAAAAAAACAAAAACCAATGTTCAAGTTTGGACTGACAAGATTAAGAAATTCCTCGCGGGAATTATATATAATAATATAAAAGTGGACCCTGCGATAATTTTAAAAGGGACTCCTACTCGTTGAAATACCTGCGGATAGTCTTAACGTCAATCTGATGATTCAGGAACTTGCGGATCTTCTTATAGTCGTAGCCTTGTACAAAGTGCATGTTGATGATTCTCTTTCTATTATACACGCTAATCATTTTAGTACAGCATTTGTTAATTTGCTGCAAAGATAATACTTTAGAAAAGATATCGTTGTGACGGTTGATGCTTCTTGCTCTATGAAGTGCATCGGCGATAGAACCCTCTCTTCTGTTATCTATCAAAGCGGATAACTGGGGTCCTATTTTCAATTATTATTGGGGATCCTATTTTTAGTTATTATCTACAGGCAGACCCTGAAACAACTTTTCCTTATTACCAAGAATCGGCAGTCCTTGGGCAAAGTCACCCTTTAACGAAGCCGTCAGAGGAGCAATGTCCATCCCTTTATTGACAAAGGACGGATTGTAACTGAAGACGGCTCTGCTATTTCGTTCGTCCCAATAGAGCTGTCCCACTTCCTCTTCATACAATAGCACGCTGACAATGTTATTTTCCATGTCTGATTCGTTTAGGTTTGTTCTTGATGACTTGTTGCAGAGTATATGGTGATATCGGAATTTCAGGCAAAAGTTCCAGTATCTGATCTAAGCGGTCTAACATTCGAAGCAGCCCTAAAAAACTGCTCATCGTGATGTTGTACAACTTACCATTTTCAAACTGACGCAATGTCACCACACTCATTCCAGCCTTGTCTGCAGCTTCCTGCTGGGTCAGCTTAGAAGACAGACGATATTCTTTAAATCGTTTGCCAAGCTGCATCACAATCTCTGCATTCGACAAAGCTTTTATGTCATTTGATTCATTCATGCAGCAAAGGTAAATATATTTATGGTTATATCCAAATATTAAGGATAAAAATAAATATATTTATGGTAATACCTTTGCCGTCAGCAAATACTTTTTAGTACCTTGACGTTAAAATTTTGTTTTACATAACTGGAAGAAAAAGGCATTTTGGATGGGTTGGGTGAACGGTGACAATCTTCTTCCTTGTATTGTTGTTGAAAAATTCTTTATACTTGAAGATAATAACCATAAAATTTTCTAATTTCGTCATAAAAATATACATTTGCAAACGAAAACGTGAAAACCACGTTGAACAATCTATAAATTAAATAGATATATGAAAAAATCAATCATTCTAACAATACTGTTTACTAGCTGCACATTGTGCGGAAGTTTCGCCCAGCATTCAACGACCTTCACGGTGGATAAACATCTGTCTGCCCCGAAGGAACACCTGTACACGATGGATGGTAATACTGCGGTATGGCAAGCAAGTGATTATCAGGCTAAAGAATTAATAGACCTCAGAGTAAGCAAAGTGCCCGAAGTATTCAAGCGATTTAAGCATGTCTACGATCTCTCACTGAATTTCACCGGCAAAGTAGTTATCCCCAAATGGATGGATGACATCAAGTTCGATAGACTCATGATTAATGGAAAGATGACCGAGGATGAAGTCAAAGAACTAAAGGTACGTTTTCCGGATGCTCAAATCCAACGTGAAGATTAGTGATATTAAAAGCTTGTTTTGTCCTCAATACGGTGGAAGTAAATAACGACTATCTATCTACATTGAGATTGATTTTTCTTGATAAATTAGAAAGAATGAAGTAATCTTCGTATTTTTATGAACTGGAAATATAAAGAAATTGAAATGATGAACTTACGAATACAACTTGATACAACAAATATAAATTGGGACTTGGTGGTTGATATTCTTCAAACAGTTGGTATGGGGTATCATACAGCTGAGATTCACCAACGTGCATTTAACAATAGTCATACTGTTGTTTTCGTGTTCGATGGGGAGAACCTGATCGGTTTTGGTAGGGCTTTATCGGATGGAGAATATCAAGCTGCCATCTATGATGTTGCCGTACTGCCAAGCTATCAGGGAAAAGGAATAGGTAAAAAGATCGTCCGAACGATTGTAGAGAATACCCCTACCTGTAACTTTATCTTATATGCTTCTCCGGGAAAGGAAAAGTTTTATGAAAAGGAAAATTTCAAGAGGATGAAGACAGGAATGGCGTTGTTTGTCAATGCTGAGAAAATGAAAAGTAAAGGATTCACAGAATAAAGAGTGAGTCAAATAACAGAACATAAATAAACTTATGAACGAAATTAAAATTGAGAGAATGACAGTGAAGTCATGGCCCGATGTAGCCCGTATCTATGAATCGGGAATAGCCACAAAGAATGCAACCTTCCAGACAGAAGCACCCGACTGGGATTCCTGGAACAATGCGCACCGACAAGACTGCCGGTTGGTGGCAATGATTGATGACAAAATAGTGGGCTGGGTTGCCCTGTCAAACGTATCAAGCAGATGTGTGTATGCAGGAGTTGCGGAGGTTAGCATCTATGTCGAGTCAGCCTTCAGAGGCAAAGGTATTGGCAACAAGCTGATGGAAGCCCTGATACAGGACTCGGAAACAAATGGCATTTGGACTCTTCAGGCCGGAATCTTTCCTGAGAATACAGGTAGTCTGAAGTTACATCATAACTATAAATTCAGAACCATAGGAATCAAAGAACGTCTGGGCAAAATGGACGATAAATGGCGTGATGTTGCCATGCTCGAAAGACGCAGTAAAGTCGTTGGTATTGATTGATACGTTGCTGATAAAGGCAAGGTAGAAGACCCTTTACCGGTAGAACATATTGATGTAGATCTGAAAGTCTCACGGTCTCAAAGGTCTATTTGAGGTCGTGAGACTTTAAAGTATTGGTTGATGAATGACAGTTTAAATTATATGATTTCTACGGTCATACTGATGTCTGTCTTGGGCCTGTCACCTCGCAAGGTGTCGCAGTTCTGGATCTTTTCAACGATTTCAAGTCCGCTTTCCACTTCTCCAAAGACGGTGTACTGATTGTCGAGGAAAGGAGTGCCTCCAACGGTTGTGTAAGCCTCAATCTGTTCAGGGGTGAACTTCGGGGTGCCCATTTCCTTACATTTGTCTTTCGTTGCAGCTTCCAGTTTGCCCTGCAAGTCTTGCAGTCCCGCGTGATCTTTGTTGCGACGGAAATCCATGATTTCAGCTTTGTGTTCCTGTACCATCTGATTGAAGAATGTCTGCTCCTGCTGAATGGCCATCTGACGTTCCATCTGCTTCATTTCCTGAGGCTTGCAAGTCTTTCCCCATACAATATAGAATTGGCTGCCACTGCTTTTGCGCCCGGGGTTCACCTCGTCGCCCTGACGCGCAGCACTCAACGCTCCACGCTTATGGAACAGTTGCGGGTAAACGAACTCTGCCGGAATGGTATAGTCGGGGCCGCCTGTCCCAAGTGACTTGCCGGCTGGTGCTCCCTTACTGTCAGGATCACCTCCTTGAATCATAAAGTCTTTGATAACACGATGGAACAGTGTGCCATCGAAATATCCTTCCCCAGCCAACTTGATGAAATTATCACGATGGAGTGGGGTCTCGTCATAGAGGCGAACGATGATGTCACCCTCTGTTGTCTTGATTTTTATTCTGTTTGCCATAATTTTGAATTGTTGTTTTTTATCGTCACACCCACTTTGGGGGGAGGCTATCGATTTACTCAGATATTTTTCCTTATTAAATTTTATACTAAAGAAAGTTCCAAAAATAGAATCCGACATAAAGTGATATTTGAATGCTACATGCTATTTTAAACTATTACGTAGAATTTTATAATGATAAAAGGTTACAATCTTTCTTATCACTTTAGACTTAAACGGCATTGATTGGTGTCGTTCTTTACAGTCTTCTTCTGAACATATTGTACCATATCTATTGCATCTATATCTTTCCACATATTTTTCGAAATCCTTCTGTAAATTTTCCCATGATTCTATTAAAGCACTGTTGTCTGGCATATAATCTTTTATCGACTTTACAAGTTCCTGAAATTCTATGTCTGTACAAGCATACTTATTTTCTGTCATTTCATGTAATTTATTTATCAAATGTTTGCAAGAATCATTGTAAATACGACATAAACTGCATGTGTCGTCAAGTCTTTTTTGTATTTTTTTAATGAGTTTTGATGAGTAATCCTTTTGTTTAGAGATTTCATCAATATCTTGTGAGATCAAATAATTAAACTCTGGACAATACTTGTATATTTCATTCAATCTTTCAATTTCACTCCATAAATAGTCAACTGGCAAATATCCCAATCTGATAGTTTGAATCGTACGATACGCATTGTCACGAGTATACTTTTTATAAACGACTTTATCGATAAGTTCATCAGTATTAATCTTCTCTTTGCCACCAAAATTAAACTTAATTAAAAGATACAGTAATACGACAAATGACGCAATTGTTGCACCAAGAACAAAGTCATTTGAGTAAAAATTTGGGAGTTTTTGGGGAGAAAATGATTCTATATTAGCTACAGCAATAACAAAAAAGTTGAATACTAAATTATTTTTTGACGAAATGAATAAGTTTACTCTATCAAGTGCTGGCGCGATTTTATGTGGGTTAATTACTACGTTAAATAAACCAAATAAATAAAGACAAGCTAGAATTATCCATCGGAAACAATGAATTGCATCAAAAACACTTGACTCTTTAAAAATTATAATAATAAAATATATTGCTGATACGATTATTACATAAACTGGATATAAAATAGGTGCTTCGTCCTTTAATTCTCTGATTCTTTTATTATCAATAGCTCGTTTCACTTTAATTGAAGAAAGAATCGGAATAAAATTTATAAATAGCGCTATGAAGCATGAAGAACAAACGATTGATTTGTATAAATTAATATTATTCCTATTGTCTAACAAAATAGAATACATAAAGCATATTATCGAAATAAGTGCAGCTGCTAATGCCCAATTAGTCCAACCAGGGTTATTGTGAATAGACTCTTCTCTATCTCGTTCAAGATATAGCCATGATAGGAATTCAGAGTCTGACATTTTTTCTATGTTGACATATTTTTTTTCCATTTTTCTTTAATGATATTACTAGTTTCTATCCTTCCATTCTAGTCCTTTCTCTGTCAAGCGGTATTGCTGCTTTGGATGATTCGGCTGGTCAGGATATTTACGTTCAATCGCTCCGTCTTCCAATGAAGGAATTACGTAGTTTTCACGAAAAGTCATTCTACTTTTCATGCCACATTTGTTCATAATCTCAGTCATAGTCATCTCATTGATGGACATTGACTGTATCAATGTTTCAACTTGGATGGTACTTGGATGGTACTTGGATGGTACTTGGATGGTACTTGGATCCTTTTTTGATTCAACTTGGGGGATGGATACGCTTTGAACAACTCTTTTAAAAGTCACAATAACGAATCCGCCTTGTGTACTCCACATCGGTTCCGGAACATTCTGTTGTTTGCAAGCATCCATGATACGCCTTGCTCCTGATCCCCAGTTCTCAAGGAATGTAGTCTTGAAAAGTACATCCGCTATGATGGGATTGTAGGGATAGGAGATATGTGGAAGTTTGATTGTCTCTGGTGTAAGCTGAGGGGGCAGAATGCCTGGACTCTCGATCTCTATGCGGTCATCATAGATGGCAATGCCGATGGTGAGGTTGTATTTCTCGTACTGGCGATGGCAGAGAGCGTTGATAAGTGCTTCGCGTAGAGCCTCAGCTGGAACTTCAAGATGTTCTTCGCGCACAAAACCAACAATCTTTCCGCTGAGTGACAGGTGCTTGAAAAAGAAGGACATACCTGCATCAAGCAGGTCGAAGAAGTTGCCTTCCGCCCGCTGGTTGTCGATAAACTCGTTCTTGTCTGTTCCTCGAAAACGAGCCATGCGTAGTCTGAACTGTGGATATTCGTATATATTGGTACTGAAGAGGGTCGCCGCTGCATTATTGGGTATGCCGTTGTTTAAGAGTTGTAACTTGTCAAGTACTTTCTCGAATGGTTCTGTTAGTGCTGACTCCATCATTCTGCCTCGTTCAATGCCTAATCGAATGGCACCACGCACACGCTCCTCATTCAAATCTTTTATCGAGACTCTTTCTGCTTGCTGTCGCTCCCAAGCGAAATATTGAGGTTTGTTTGCTCGTATGCGCTCTTCAAACATATCGCGAGGCATCACCTTGGTCGTACTCTCTATCTTATAATATGGGCAGCCATGATATGTGTATGGCTGGCGTCCCCAGACGAATGGTTCGAAATACATTGCTATGACTTGATTCCCCGAGAGGTCAGGTACATCCACATACTCCACTCTTACATCTACAGAAGGTTCCAATCCAGTCAAAGCTTGTGCTATCTCTCTTTGAGTGCTGTCTGTCACCTCTTGCCCAATTATTTTTAATGAGCGGGGAGCTATGCCGAAGATAAGCCAACCGCCATCTGTATTAAGGAAAGCACATGCTGTATGCATGCCTTCCTTCAACTCTCCGGTGGTCTTCTTCAACTCCAATGCACGGTGTTCATCCTTGGATATGAGTTGCTTTATGTCTTCTATTGTCATTATGCTTTCTTATTTTTTTCTGTATGATTTTTAGTCTCTATGACTTAGAATTGTAAATGGCTAATCCCTTTGTCGTCAGCAAATACTTTTGGCGAGGATGTTTAGGGTTGTCGGGATAGAGCATTACAATGAATCCATCTTTTATGGCTGGTGACAAATAATTCTCCATGAAATTTTCACGATCCTTCAAGTTCATAGCGATCAACATCTCTTTGATGGAAAGTTGCTGTTTACCTAAGGTGTTCATCAAATTTAGAATAGCAGGCGAACTTGCTGGAAGCTTGTCGGGAGCTTGTCGGTTACTTGTCGGGTCTTGTTTTGAAATGCATTCTTGGGGAGCATCAATCACCATATATTTGTTTTTCAGTTCATTCTTTTCACCCATCATCAGGTTTCGGAAGAAACTGATCAGAAAAGTCATATCCGGCTCAATGCCTTTGCGCACATTCCGATAATTGGCACGGACTAGCGCATTCCGGAAATACCAGGAGTTATCGGCAAACAAATCATCAGTTGTACGTGCAGTCTTTGACTGGTAATATCCATAGATGAGTTTTTTTACTTCATCAATGCTGATATCACCTTCAAGATGTTTGCGTGCGGTGTCTTTTAGATAGTCCGATGTTTGCAGACCATCAACTGCTTGCAGACCAATGGCTGTTTTCCAAGCTGAAGCCTTTTCTTTCTTGTCTGGTTCACTGCCACGAATGTATGATTCAAAATCTAAGTCCATAGGCTATTTTGCTGCAAAGATACACAAATCTTTGTAAAATTTTATTTGAAATCCGTATTTTTATTCGATAAACACGGATATTCACACAGATATATTGATGTGTTAGCGGATTGATAATGATGTATGAGATATTTGGAGAGAAAATAAGGTCTCTTGGTCTCACGGTCTCAAAGGTAACATAGAACTTTGACGTGAAAATTTAGTTTTACACGAATGGAATCTTCTTCCTGGAATCGCTCTTCGAATTTATTTGAAAATAATATTCAAAATTTTTTCTAGTTTCGTCATAAAACTATACATTTGTAGACGAAACCAGAAAATCACGTTGAACAATTTTAAATTTAATATACATGAAAAAATCAATCGTTCTGACAATACTGTTTACTAGCTGCACATTGTGCGGAAGTTTCGCCCAGCATTCAACGACCTTCACGGTGGATAAACATCTGCCTGCCCCGAAGGAACATCTGTACACGATGGATGGTAATACTTCGGCATGGCAAATAGTAAGTGATTATCAGACTGTTAGAAATAAAGACAAGATTGTGGCAAACAGCTTTGGAAATGAGAAGTTGGCTCACATGGGGCAGGATCCGTTCTTCCGGATTATGGTTACGGCGTTTGCCGAGCACAGGCCGGTAAAAATGTCGCCTGATGCGATATGGCTGCTCATCTGTCAGCAATTCGGAGAATATGTGAAACAGAATGCAGAGCAGCTGCGGGGTAAGTTCGTGAGTCACGACGGCACGATGGACTTAGTCGTAGACTCGAAAAGTGACCTCTTTGCTAAAGATGCTGACTGGCAGGCTGTGATGGATAGCTTTGCTACGCAGATAGAGAAGAATACCAAGGGCGAAATAGCCAATATAATAAAGGCTGACTTCACAACGACCAATTGGTCGGACCGCATCGCTTCTGAGATAACACTGATGAAGGCTGTGAATCCTTATTTCAAGTATGCTGTTTACCATATTAGCTGCGGAATACCATCAATCACATTGGATGGCACGCCCGAGGACTGGCAGAAAGTGCTCGACAAGACGAGGGCTCTCAGTAAGTACGGTTTGGAATGGTGGACCAGTGACCTTGAAGTGATATTGAAGGAGTTTGTAAAGGCGTCGGAGGGGCATGCTGATCGGGGATTTTGGCAAGATATAGTGATGAAAAATCGCCCCGGAGAAGGACATAGAGGTAGAAACTGTTCGCCCAACAAAGGTCATACACTCAATGGCTGGTTTGTAAAGTTCTTCCCTTTCAACAAGGATGGACGGACTCCTCAACCGATCAAAACAGTCAGTTCGATGATGGCAGAGATGGTTCAAGTGGATTTCCGTTACATAAGATTTCGTGATACCTACGGCAATGGAAAAGAGGAATTTCCCATGCAACTTCTGGCTGGAATCGTGGGAATAGAGGAAGACACGTCCTCTTACACACTGTCACCTAAAATAGGATGGATGGTTGTCAAGGCTGAAACCAACGACGATATCACTAAGGATTTAGGGGAAAGAAATAATCAGAAAGAAGAAATAGATCTCACGGTGAGCAAAGTGCCCGAAGTATTCAAGCGGTTTAATCATGTCTACGATCTCTCGCTGAATTTCACCGGCAAAGTAGTTATCCCCAAATGGATGGACGACATCAAATTCGACAAACTGATGATTAAGGGAAAGATGACCGAGGAGGAAGTCAAAGAACTAAAAGGACGTTTCCCCGATGCTATAATAGTGGAATAACTATTATTGCTGTCTGGTAAACAATAAAAAGTTAATAAAAATTTAGGGCTGATTCCAATATTCAGGAGTCAGCCCTTTTGGTTAATTTTGCAGCAACCAAACTTCAAAATTAAAATCATGTGCAAAATGTACCTATCTAATTGACTCCTTATTACTGTTTTGTCTGTAAATAAAATGATAATAGAACTTTTTCCTAAAAGATATAGGGATTTTCCTAAATTAAAGTGGGGATTTCTTTCTTTGTATTCAATTTTTTTCATTATATTTGCGATGTGAAGTAGAAAAATATAGATGTTTCGCTCACATAACAAAATGTTTTCTTAACAATTTAATTATCTGAATCATGAAAAAATTAGTTATCGCCACAGTATTGATGCTGGCAATGGCAGTTTCCGCAAGTGCAATGAGTCATCAGGAGGCTCGTCGTATGGCCTTCTTCTTAACTGATAAGATGGCTTATGAGTTGAATCTTTCTCGTGATCAGTATGACGCTGCTTATGAGATTAATTATGATTATCTGTTGAACGTCAGAGGACATAATACTATTTATGGTACATATTGGAATCGTCGTAATATCGATTTGAGCTTCATTCTCGGTAGTGCAAAGTTCTCACTATTCAAGAGTGCTATGTATTTTTATCGCCCTATTTTCTGGGGGAATAACAGATTCAATTTCTATATTAATTCACGTTATACTAATTCTAATAAATACTATTTCGGTCATCCATCCGGGTATTCAAAATATCGTGGCGGGCATAGCTGGAAGGCAAACAATAATCGTAGTTTCTACAATGGAAAAAGATTCGGTTCAGGACCTAGCATTAAATCACAAATGATGAAAGGCAACAGAGGCCCTGGCAACAAAGACAACGGTAACAGAGGAAATGTAAACAGAGGCCCTGGCAACAAAGATAATGGTGACAGAGGAAATGTAAACAGAGGTCCTGGTAACAAAGACAATGGTAACAGAGGAAATGTAAACAGAGGCCCTGGCAACAAAGATAATGGTAACAGAGGAAATGTAAACAGAGGCCCTGGTAACAAAGATAATGGTAACAGAGGAAATGTAAACAGAGGTCCTGGTAACAAAGGCAACGTAAACAGAGGCCCTGGCAACAAAGACAATGGTAACAGAGGAAATGTAAACAGAGGCCCTGGCAACAAAGACAATGGTAACAGAGGAAATGTAAACAGAGGCCCTGGCAACAAAGACAATGGTAACAGAGGAAATGTAAACAGAGGCCCTGGCAACAAAGACAATGATAACAGAGGTAATGGTAACTCCGAAAGGCGAAGATAATGATGTCTATAAGAAACCTTTTCTGAAAAGACTTCTTTATTGTTCTTTTGGCTTAGTTTCCTGCTTGAGTAACTCATAAACAGAAATTTAGATAAGTGATTGATGAAATTCTCATCAATCACTTTTTGTTTTAATTTGTTTTCTTAAAAAGATGCTCCATTTTGCAACTATTTTACATTGGTTAACGTCTAAGCAATATAAATAACAATTTATGTAGCAAAATTATGAAAGTAAAAATCTCACTTCTTCTAATTCTTATCAGCTCTTCTGTGATAGCTCATGCACAAACATTCTCTGTGAAAGGCCGGCTGATGTCCGGCAAAAATATAGTCGATTATGCTAACATCGTTTTGCGAAAATCAGATTCAATATTCATCACAGGCGTTATTTCCGACAAAACGGGTCGTTTCTGCATCGAAGAGATACAGAAAGATAAATACCATATCATCATTTCATGTATGGGATATGAAGGAAAGAACATCCTTCTCAATATATCGGAACGTAATATTGACCTAGGCGACATTCAGTTGGATTCGGCCACTCATCAGCTTCAAGAGGTCGTGGTGAAGGCTTCGCGTATTATTCGCACTCCCGAAAAACAAATATCCATGCCTACGAGATATCAGATTAAAGCATCCACAAACGGTCTTGAACTGTTACGTTCCATGCAGTTGAGCCGTCTGCACGTTGATATGGTTAACAACACGATTACCTCTTCGGCTCAGGGCGATGTGCAACTGCGCATCAACGGAGCTAAAGTGGATATTCACCAGGTGCAGGCTTTGCGTCCTGAGGATATTCAGCGTGTGGAATATCATGACGACCCGGGACTGAAATACGGTGAGGGCGTGGCTTGCGTCATCGATTACATCACCAAAAGGCCCATTTCCGGAGGTGATGTATCATTAGAAATGAGACATTCTCCTTTCGGCGGATTTGATAATGATCGCCTCTCGGCATCTTATAACAAAGGCAAGTCACAGTTTTCATTGAATCTATTCAACAGTTATCGTAACCTTCATCAGTGGCGTACCAATACCGAGACGTTTAATTATGCCAACGGAACCTCGTTCACACGTTTAGAGGATGGTAAACCGAATAAGATTGTTCTTGACGACTTCTATGGCAACCTGTCATATAACTATCAGGAGGGTGATAAATGGTATTTGAACGTCATGCTTTCAAACGGCTACGACATGCAACGCGTCAATACCCACAGTCTTCTTTATTCCCAGACAGATATAACCAATAGTGTTAATATGTACGATTATAATCATACAAGCAGCAATCGTCCATGGCTTGACATCTACTTCCAGAGGAATTTCAGTAGTCGCCGCAGTTTCATCTTTAATGTCGTCGGTACATACATCCACTCGACCAGCGAGCGAAATTATAAAGAAGAGAATCAGGACGTAGAGCTTGCCGAAATTAATTCCTTGACGACGGGCAACAAATACTCAATCATCACAGAAGCTATCTATTCAATCGGGATAGGTAAGAATAACACCCTTAATATTGGCATGAGCGGTAGTCAGGCATATACAGTCAATGATTACTCAGGAACAGTAATAGCAACCACCAATATGCATGACGGTTACGCCCGCGGTTTCGCCGAATGGAAACAGCAGTTGGGTAAATTCAATTATTCATTAGGTACGAATCTGTCGTATATATGGATGTTACAGGGCACTAACCGTTTGCATAATACCATGATGTATCCTAAGTTGACTATGGGCTATATGTTTAACGATAAATCCTTTATACGTTTAAGCGGCGAACGTTCTTACTCCACTCCCGACCTTTCCGATATAAGCAATGTTGAGCAGATCATCGATTCCTTGCAGATACGCAGAGGAAATCCGAACCTGAAGGTGAGCCATACATGGAAGACAAACCTCTATTATGAATGGCGCAAAGGAGCCTTTGGAATCAACGCCAACCTCTTCTATATGTATCAGAATCATCCTGTGATGGAAGAGACGCTCCTCGAGAACAACAAGTTTATTCGCACCACGATGAATCAGAATAGTTGGCAGAAGGTGAACCCCGAGGTTCAGGTGCAAATCGGTCCACTGTTTAACATCATCACCCTGTCTGCTACAGGAGGCATGAACTACTTCGATAGCCACGGCATTGATTATCATCATTACTATACCAACTGGTACTACCAATTAGATGCCACTGCTCAATATAAACGTGTCACGGTGATGCTGCAAGTCAACAGCCACAAAAATAATTTCTATGGCGAGACCTGCACATACGGCGAGAGTTATCACTTAATGATGGCACGTTACAAAATCAAGGACATGAGCATTGGCGTATTTGTTCTCAACCCCTTTGTGGGCCGAGATGACTACAAACTCCCTGTCAAGAATTACAGTAAGTATGCACCCAGTAGTCAGACGATGTATATTCGTGAGAGTGCCCGCATGGTTGCACTTTCCTTCAACTGGAATTTTAGTGTAGGCCGCAAGTATCAGACTCCATCCAAGCAACTTTCCAACGAGGATAAAGAAACGGGAACGATGAACAGTGGAAAGTAATTGTGTTGTTGTCGCAACAAATAAGTAGTTTTAATAATTGATGAAAGAGTTAAATATAGCCATTGTGAAACAAAATAATTGACTCAACTCATTATAAAATAGAGAAATTAAGTATATTTGTACTCATAATAACAAGTTGAACTTTATGAGTGAAACTGCTCATTTATGTAAATCATGGTTATGCCGTGCTAGGTTAAAGATAATTATATGGTTTGGATAAAATAGTAAAACTTAAAATACAAATTATGGAAACATTTAATGACGTAATATCAAACGATAAACTAGTATTGGTGGACTTCTTCGCCACATGGTGTCAACCCTGTAAGATGATGCACCCTATTCTGGAACAACTTAAAGAAGGATTGGGCGATAACATCCGTATTATAAAGATCGATGTAGATAAACAAAGTAAAACGGCTGGCCTGTATAAGATTCAGTCTGTACCGACAATTATGTTATTCCGCAATGGACAGTCACTTTGGAGACAAAGTGGTGCATTGTCGCTGGTAGACTTAAGAAATATAATAAACGAAAACTTATCATAAATATGTTAGAACACATTACAGAATTTACAGTATGGCCAATACTGACAGGTATCTTCATCGGCTACATAGCAAACAGGATTATGAGTGGTAAAGGTAAAGGATGTTGCATGAACCTGATTATTGGTATAGTTGGTAGCTATGCAGGAGCTTTAATAAGTCATTTTTTGAATATAGAGCTATTTGGGAAGAGCTATATCACAAATTTCATATTCTGCGTTCTTGGTGCAGTGGTTGTGTTGTGGATTTGGAAGAAACTCTTTGATTAAGAAATTAAGCGTAACTTTTTTTGAAAAAAGTTTAAACAACAGATATTAAAACTAATGAAGTAAATAAAAGATAATACCATATACTTATGGTCAATAATAACTTACACAGACGGATTCAGGCCTGTGAATTTTACATTGGAATAATATAATAATGGCAGATTGGAAAAGTGCTTTGGCTGCTCTTGGAGCAACAAACGATAACGTTGAAGCATCTGAAAAGAAGGATGTTGATCGAAAAAAACGAGAAGGCGTAGTTTTCTCTACAAATACTGATTTTGGCTATTCTGAGGATGCAGAGGAAAAACAAAATACTCTGCCGAAGAATCAGCAGAAATTGCGATTGAATATGGAACGTGCAGGGCGTGGTGGTAAGACTGTGTCCCTAGTGAAAGGTTTCATAGGATCGGATGATGATATGATAGCTCTTTGCAAACTTTTAAAGCAAAAGTGTGGCGTTGGCGGTAGTGTGAAATGTGGGGAGATCATCATTCAAGGAGACCATTGTCAGCGTCTGGTTGAGATATTGAAGAAAGAAGGTTATACACAGACAAAGTAATTAATGTTGTTGAACTGTTACGTTTTACAAATCCCGCCATCATCTGCGAATGTACCTTGCCAAACCATAGATATATCGGCGGAAACCTGGTTGATAGTTCAGCACGTGTTCATACCATGCTATATGTTTGCCTGCTGTACGAACCACCATTCCTACATAAACCATTGCAAAGAGTGTACCCACACCCGTGATATGCCATTGCCATGAGCCAAAGAAGATATAGCTGAACAGTATGGCTAAACATACCAAAGTGACATCGACCATAATTTTTACCTGATGAAACTCCAATCCTGTTACTCTTGTGATAGCTATCGGCATTCCTTCGCCTGGCATGGTAACACTGCCGCAACGTACTTCCATGGCGATACCAAATCCCAGAATAGTACAACCTGCAAGTTGAACCAATAACTTTGTCCAGATCTCAGCAGGCACCAACCAAGCAGTCAGCATCATATTCACGTCAATCAAAGATCCAAAGAATACCCCTATCACCAACTGGAATAGCTGCATCCATTCAAACTGTTTGCGAAGAATAAGAATCTGAACAAATACAAAAACAAAATTAGCTGCAATTGTATATTCTCCAATACTCCATTTTGGAATGGGAAACCCCTCAGCACCTGCCTGTTCAAATACGTAAGGAAGTGTCGAGATAACGCTCGAGCCGACGGCAGAGCGTACACAAATGGCCACCCCAAGAGTCATTACATACAACGAAATAAGCAGCAATATATGTTGCCAAACAAATCCAATTACTTTATCCTTTAATGTCATCTTGAATATTTTAGTGTGTAAAATACAATTGCATACAGAAGCAAGAATTTCTTCTTGATATATCTATTTTAACTTACGTATTTATTTTGGGTTGCAAAAATAAAGAATTAATTTTGTACGCGATTTGTAAATTATGCCAAATTATACTCATTTTACGCCAATGAATGAAGAACAGAAAGAATACATACGAAAAGTTGCTCTTACTACAGAGGAAGAGATACTCATCAAGCATACAGGCAGGGAGGGAATAGAACTGGAGATGCATACTCATGAACAGTTCCAGATCATCCTCACGTTGCAAGGTACGCTTCATGTAGTTGTGGATGAGATAGAATATTTTGTACCCGAAGGGCATATCTGCTGGATACCTTTTGGTTTTCTGCATTCATTGTCAAGTAACAATAGCAAAATAGCTCTTGCCATTTATTATGTACCCCTAAAGTTTGCAAAAGGTGACCGTCGCGGAAAATTTGCAATCTACAACTCCAGCAGGTGGGCATCTGAGAATCTACATTATCTATGCGATACACAAGGGGTTTTGAAGAAGTCTGTTAACAGGGATTTATATACTTTTGGCATATCCTTCTTCCGCCAATTGCCATTGGCAAGTACTGCATACGAGATCCCTCTGAATGGAATCATTGCAACAAGAGATTCACGATTGGAACCAGCTCTGCGATTTATCAATGACAATCTCAGCAAAGACATTCGGTTGGAAGATGTTGCTCGCGCTTCACAACTCTCGGTTAGATCGTTAAGTAGGTTATTTCATGACATGGGCATTAGATATAATAATTATCTTAATTACCAACGTATAACCAGGGCTGTGGAATTGCTGGAAGACGGAGACATGAACGTTCGCCAGATTGCATTTGAAACAGGATTCAGCAGTCCGGCGAATTTCAACCGCACCTTCAAACAGGTGATGGGAATTACTCCTACAGAGTTAGTAAAGAAAAACTACTTGTAATAATTTTCTATGATGTGTGGATTAAATATGAATAAGATGCCGAGCATGATGATAAAAAATTAAATAAAAAGGATTTTTTACTTGAAAATAATAATAAATTATTACTTTTGCATTGTCATAGTCTTTGACAGTATATATTTAGTTATAACAAATGAAGAAAATTATTTTTACATTGATATTGCTGGCCTTCGTGGCGATGCCGGGGCATGCAACAGGCCAAACACCAGAAGTATTATCTTTTGATGGTAATAGTTGGTCGATGTTCTATTGTCCGCTGGATATGGTGAAGCAGACAAAGAAATGGCACAAGAGCAAGGATTTCAAGAAGAATGCTTGGACTACTGGATGTTGGAGAGGTTACATTGGTCATTGGAGCATCATCGACAATAAACTTATCTTGACTGAGGCCGTATGGGAAGAGGCTGTGACAGATTCTTTGAAAAGAACGAAGTTTGTAGAAGTGAAATTGCCACGCGTCTTCAAATATTATTCTAAATATGCGACACCTCAGGGCATCTTTGCTTCGTGGGTCAACGACACCATCCGCATTGGCAGAGGCGACTGTATCAGATATGTTCACATGGGCTTTGACCGTAATCTGGAGGAAGAAGCATATCTTATCATAAAGAAAGGTGTCGTGAAGAAAGTGGAATATTTTCACAATCGGATTATTCAGGGACGTAGAATCGAAGACTTTGTGAAAGCGATCAACAATGACAGCATCAGTTGGAATGGTATCCCGGAAAATGTAAACAGATTTTTCTTTAGCATGAAAGTAAACCATGACGAGAATGGACATATTGCTTCTTTCGACCTTAACTTCTATAAACTCACACCCGAACAGGAAGCTATCATGAAGCCCAGAGTTCTTGAATTAGTGGGCAGGCATCGCAATGACATTCCTGTAATGCATATTCTTGGCAAGTATGTCTCCGAAATATACACGTTGCCTATTTTAAGGCATAAGAAAGATTTGGCTAAGTAAGGGTAATGAACTCATAAAATTTAAAGAATGAACATACTATAAGATATAATATCATTCATATATGGATATTAAAAGAAAGATAATCTATCTTGACCAGTTTGCGGCGAGCATTATGTCTGAAGTTTCTCCAAAGGATCACTGGGGAGAAGCTAAAGAATTATTGTTAAAGGCCTATTCTGAAAATAAAATAATCTGCCCAATACCTCTTGAAAACTTTATAGAAACTGCAGGACGTAAATTCTCTGAAGCAATTAGAGAAAATAACTTTATTATTTCTCTATCTGGGAATAAGTGTTTTAAAGTCTGGGAAGAAATTGTTGTAAATGAAATAATAAATACTATTAAAGGTAGTAAGAACTATGTTCAATCTACTACTTATCTCATGGATAGAAAACCTTGGATGGATTTGAACAATGAGATATTCTTAAGTAAAGTAAAAATTGCTAAAGAAGGATATGAAAAATGTATAGGTGAGGAAAAAATGGTTATAAACGCTTTCCGAAATATGATAAAGGCATGTAGAAACAACGTTAAAGACCATCATCCCGGCTATATGGAGAAAGCTCTTATTTCATTTCAAGCAAAGAAGTACGAGAAATTTTATATGGATGTTTATAATAGTAGTTATAAATTACCTGATTCATGTCCTCTACAATGTCCAAAGGAACAAATATTCGGAATACTATTAAAGCAGAAAGGGGTTTGTAGAACCGATTTTCTAGAAGTTGCAAAAATCTTTAAAACCAATGGGTTTGAAACTATTCCAAGTTTGAATACCTATTATAAACTAGAAGCAAAATTTGCTGTAGACCAATCAAAAGAAATAAAAAATGATGATATTGATTTGAAGCGCATATCTTCTGGAATTGCCATTTCTGAGATAATGTTCGTAGATAGTAAACAAAAAAGAAGATTACAGAGTGTAAAGTTAGATTCTCAATATAATACTATCCTTTTCTCGGATTTACAAGAAGATGTCATAGCCTTTACAGATATTCTTCGTAATCTCTCCACATAATAATAGATTTTTCCAACCCAAAGATTGACGAAGGCTCATAGGAACAGTTAATCAGAGATGTTTGTCACCGATATTCTCGAGTTGGGTAAATATACCGATTTTATCCATTTGAAATTTATAAATATATGAATATAACAGAGATTACAATTGAAAATATAAAAGGATTCCAGAATCATTGTTTTAAAATGGTTCTTTGCCCCAATAGACCTAATATTCTTGTTGCACCTAATGGCTTTGGAAAGAGTTCCTTCGCAATAGCATTTGAGTCTTTACATGAATCTAGATTGATGGTAGAAGATAAGAATATTTACTTGGAGGACAATACTCTTGTACCCAAGTTAGAAATAAAAACATCAACAGGATTATGTTTACGTGCTGATAACAATGCAAATGAGATTAACAAGCATTTCGAAACTTTTGTGACTAATGATCAACAACAACCTAAAGCTAATACAAGGCGATTTAATGGGAGAATTTTTAGTAAACCTACTATAGATATCAAACCGACAGTGCTTGTGCAAACAGTTCCTGATAGGGTTGAATTTAAATACAAGCTTTCAGACATTAAAACTATTTTTGGTAATAATTGTAAGGTGCTCTCAGACATTAAACCTGTATTTTCTAATGGCACTGTTATGTCTGAAATAGCATTGATTAATTTGGCAACTATTGCTAAAGATTCAGAGTGGCAGAAAGAGCTTAATGGTTTTGTTGAAGATATAAATAGAAAGAAAGAAACTGCAAGCAGTCTTTGTGATTATATCAATAATAATTGTGTTGATATTATGGGTAAGGGACCTTTCCCTAGTATAAGTGAGGTCTTATATAAGCATGAAATTGTTGCAAAGACCGATCTAGCAAGGACATTTCTTTATAGTTGGCAGATATGGCAAGTATATCTTTATTTAGGTTCTGACTTTAAAAAGGCTTGCAAATACTCAAAATATCTGCAAGATAAAGAATATTATACACATGAAATTGAAGAAATTAATCCTGTAAGGAATCGATTCCTTATTCAGCCTAAAGAAAAAAATAGGCAATTGATAGTTGAGTGGCCAAAAGCCCATCAAATGTCTAATGGGCAAAGAGATATCTTGGTGTTTTATGCAAAGCTATTGGAGTTTGAACACAAGAATCATAATATGGGTAAAGCTCAAATTCTAGTGATAGATGAAATCTTTGATTATTTAGATGATGTAAACATTTTATTGTTTCAGTATAGGATATCGAATCTAATAGATAAATATAGAAAAAGGAAGGGACTATTGTTCCCTATTCTCGTAACACACCTTGATCCCAATTATTTTCATCATTTCTGTTTCAATGAACAGCAAATCAATGTCTGTTATTTAAAAGAATATAATGCAAGAATGAATTTAGAAATAATGCAAATTATTTCTAAACGAGATTGTCCGGATTTAAAAGATAAACTTGATGAGGCTTATTTTCATTTTAATCCGAAATATGTAGACTATGATTTAACAAAGGAATTTAGTCAACATAAATTAAATAATGAATGGGCTACACCAGCTAAGTTTCGTAAAGCAATCTTTCGTAAACTTCGTACATATTTGTATGAAACAGAGGAACCTTATGATCCTATAGCTGTCTGCTGGTCTTTAAGGTTGATGATTGAGGAAATTGTTTATTCATTAATTGAAGATGAAACTCAAAAAGAAGTTTTTGTTAAAACTCATAAAACTAAAGAGAAACTTCTTTATGCTAGTCGTATCGGGGTATATATTAAAGATGTATATTTCTTATTGGGCTTAATTTATAATGTGTCTCTTCATGGTAATTGTCGGAATTTAACTCAACCAACTGCACTTAAATTAGAGTCACTTGTAATTAAGAATATGATTATAGATATTACAATTGAGCATTATAATAGATTTGGCCCTCAATGATTTATTGTGAATGTCACTAAAGAAATCCTATGTGGTAATGATATTATATTCCACCAATACATAATGTGCTAGTGGATTCTTATATACAACTCATGTGACTGCAAATCTGAGTTGTTTGTCGACGATAGGCTCTTGTGGTTGAAGATTATTCCTCGATTACTACGAAAAAGGACTACGGGAAAGGTACAAGGTCTCAAGGACTACCCAAAAGAGTTCATGTGGCAATTGGATGTCACAGACGATGTTATAGAGGTTGTCGTTATGATATTAATGCCATCAGTAGTACATTAAGTTCTGGTGGCATTATACTATCTATGGAATCCACGTGATCTGGTTTGCTTCTCTTCCTTGGCTTCGTGCTTCTTTTCAACTTTGTTCTGGCTCTCTGGCAGGAGACTTTGAGCCTGTTCCTCCTTGAGTTCCGGATTTGGATCTTCATGGTGGGCATTCGGTGAACTTTTCTGCTGGCACGCTGATTGTTATCACTTGTCAGCCATAATGATGATAATGTTATGATGGTATCGGCGGCTTTCTCTACTTAAGCTCAATGGCACTTAGGCCTTTGATGCCTGTGTCCTGCTTTGGTGTAACAAGTTCCATACCAATATAACTGAAGAGAATTGTCTGCATCTCGCTACAGGCAGCAGCTTATTCTACTTTCCAATACAGAAATGACTGAATATATTTCCTAAAATTTCATTGCTGGTGACTTCTCCTCCGACGATTTCTGCCAGGCTATGGATGCAGTCGCGGAGGTCTTCGCTTAGTAGGTCACCGGAGAGATCGTTGTTGAGGCCTTCAATGACTCTGTTGATGCCTGCTTCCGACCTGATCAGGGCTTCATAATGACGAAGATTGGTGACAATAACATTGTTTTCTGTGATCTCGGGTATATTGGCGGATTGATAGAGGGCCTGTTCTAGATCCTCTATATGCGTTCCAAACTTGGCACTGATATGAAGAATCTGTGATTTCGTATCTTTGATGAGACAATTGTCAATATCGATATCTTCCTGATCACACTTGTTGATGGTGAGGATCAGGCTCTTGTCCTGACATAGATTGACAATATTGCTGATTTCATCAGCGGAGGGCTGACTGTCGACCATCCATATCACGATGGATGCTTCATGGAGCTTCTTAAAGGTTCGTTCAATCCCGAGTTTCTCGATTTCATCGGAGGTGGTGCGGATACCGGCTGTATCGATGAAACGGAATGTAATTCCATGAATCTCTGTGACATCCTCGATGATATCGCGGGTTGTGCCGTGAATATCACTGACGATGGCTTTCTCTTCGTGAACAAGCTTGTTGAGAAGGGTACTTTTGCCGACATTCGTCTTCCCGATGATGGCTACAGGAACGCCGTTCTTAATCGCGTTGCCGGTAGTGAACGAGTTGGTCAGGCTCTTGATACGCTGCTCTATCAACCGGGCTATATCCAACAGCTGCTTGCGGTCGGCAAAGTTGACATCTTCTTCACTGAAGTCTAACTCCAGTTCAAGTAAGGAGGTCAGCTTTAAGAGTTGCCCGCGTAGTGAGGAGAGTTCATTGCTGAAATTACCTCGCAACTGACTTAGGGCCATCTTGTGGGTGGCACGGTTGCTTGCCGAGACAAGGTCGGCGACAGCCTCGGCCTGACTCAAGTCCATCTTCCCGTTGAGGAAAGCGCGTTGCGTGAATTCTCCAGGCAACGCTTGTCTACAGCCTTGGGCTATGAGCAATTCCATGACGCGTCTTAATATGTAGGAAGAGCCATGACATGAGATTTCTGTAGAATCTTCGCCGGTGTATGAGTGCGGATGACGGAACAACGATACAAGAACCTCATCTACCGGCGCATCATTCTCATCACGGATGTTGCCGTATAAGACGGATTGTGAATGGGCTTCAGAAATTCTTTTACCTGTCGAGGAATGGAATATCTGTTGTGTGAAGGGTAGGGCATTGGCTCCTGAAACTCTTATCACTCCGATGGCTCCACCCGTTGCCGTTGCTATGGCACAGATTGTATCATTATTGCTTATCATTCTTTAATTATATCCTGTCGAGAACTTTTTCTATGAGTCCGTCTATACTGTTTTTGTAGCTGGAATTCGCACTTTTAGCAAGTCTGTTGGCTATGACCATACAGCATGTCATGGCTTTGTGACCCATGAGTCGTGAAAGACCTGCCAAGGCGGAACTCTCCATTTCAAAATTTGTTATTTTGTAACCTTTGTATTCAAAATTTTCCACCTTCTCATTCTGAGTGGGATCTGCAAGAGGGAGTCGAAGTTCGCGTCCCTGAGGACCGAAGAATCCTCCACAGGCAATAGTGACGCCTCTCACCATATCACTCTGAGCTATCCGCTCTATCAATTCTTCGTTACCGTCAATGACGTATGGTGCACAAAGTTGTTGATTCCAATGCATGTGTTCGGTGAATGCTTTTTCAAACTCAAGATCGCACACTTCATTTCTTCCGGCGTAGAAATTGAGTAATCCGTCAAAACCGATACTTTTTACGCTAGCTATGTAAGTTCCTGAAGGTGTATTGGGCTGAAGACCTCCACAAGTTCCGCACCTTACGAGCGTCAGACTGCGTAACTGATCTTTTGCTGTTCTGGTTTGGAAATCTATGTTGACCAAGGCATCAAGTTCATTCAATACGATATCTATATTGTCACAACCGATGCCTGTAGAGACAACGCTTATGCGCTTGCCTTTATAAGATCCGGTTATGGTGTGAAATTCACGGCTTTGTATATCACACTCCTGTTTTTCGAAGTGAGAAGCAACAATATTTACTCTTCCAGGATCACCTACAAGTATGATCTTATCAGATATCTGAGATGGCTTTAAATGTAGATGGAAGATACTCCCATCAGAATTGATAATTAATTCAGATTCAGCAAAATACTTCTTCATAACTTCATTATTTATTTAATATATTTAATCTCCGTATTTCTAATCAGTTTCTCAAGTTCCTTAATATCCTTCTGTAATGATTCCGCCTCTTTTTCAGAGCGAAGAATCTGTGGTTTCAAGGTTAACTTCTGCTGACTGTCGGCAGTGATATATTTATCCCGCATATCTTCAGTGCCTTTGATGATTTCCACCAGATGCTTCTTCTTGTCCAGAAGGTCGGTTATCTTCTGTTTAGCTATGTCTGATTTGAAATCATTGATACTTTTATAAGTGATATTGTCGTTAATGACAAAAGAGAAAGTATCGCCGTCATCGCTTTTCTTGTCTTTATTCTTCATCACATTGTGAAGTCGAGTGAGGGTTTTCTGTTTGTCCTTATTATTCCCCCAAGTGTCGGCAATTCTGTTAATACATGCAGCTCTGATGATCTCTTGTTCACTTAATTTTGTCTTATCGTATACCTGTCTTGTTTCCGAAGGTATGAAAATGTAGATACATACTTTACCTTCAGGCTGATTACGGTCTGTTACAAACCATCCGATATTGTCCATATCGTCTTCTGCATACATATAGTCGTTGGCAGGCGAGTTGAAAGGCATGCCAAGATTCTCCGGTTTCAGATATTTACCTGATTCAGAGTCATATCTAGTTACGAAAATATCATAACCGCCTAAGCTTTCTGCACCTGTCGCGGCGAAGTACAGAGTGGAGCCGTCAGTCATCATATACGGGTAGTTCAATTGACCGGATAAGTGTTCCAGACCATCCAGTGGTATAGGGTCGCTCCATTTTCCTGCTATTTTATCGCTGGTATACAGCTTCATGTTCTCTGACGAGTCACTCAAAGAATAGTAACATTTGTTGCCGAATTCATTCAAATAGACATACGCGTTCGGTTGTTTTGACGCATTGAAGAATTTATTGTAGGTTTGTATAGAACCTGATTCTGATGGTAAAAAGATATTCGTTATGAAATTATCGTAGGATGTGACGATGCTATCTATAAAGACAATCTTTTGTGTCGCATCGAGCATCTTTGCCCCGATCTGTGCCGTATTAAGGTCGCACTGTTCTTGTTCTACCGACAGTTTTTTCTTCTTTTTAGTATTTATTTCGCGTTGTAATATTGTTGCTGCATTTGAAAACTTATAACTGTTGATGAGGGTCTGCACATTGGCAGGATTGATCATAGAAACATTTTCTTCAGTTCTGACTGTAGTGGTTTTAACCGGCACTTTCTTCTTTTTTGTTTGCCCGATTACAGGATATGTCAGAAAACATAATATTATAAGTATAAAAATCTTTCTCATATTTAGTTTTATCTTAAATACAAAGATAAGTAAAAGATTGCTTCTATCTTTGCAATTAACAAATATTATTAATATTCAATCAGTTTATCATCACTCTCAAGGCTATTCCATATTGAGAATCTCGCTTCCGGGTTCATTTTCTCTATACGGTCAAAGAGTTCATGCATGTCATTTCGATGAGAATCTCTTTCGTAAGGGCATAGTTTCTTCTGCTTTTGGAATTCTCTTATAGCAGCATACGATATTAAGTCTTGTTCGTTCTGTAGACATAATGGACGGATGATTGTGATGGGCATCTTTCTCATCTTGAGTTTGACGGGCATCGTTGAGAAGTGACCTTGAAATGTAAGGTTCATCAGTGTCGTATGGATAATATCGTCCTGATGATGTCCGAGTGCAATTTTGTTGCAACCCAGTTCCTGAGCTTTGAAGAACATCTGTTTGCGACGGTTCCATGAACAGAGAAAACAAGGACTCTTACGGCTGTCTGTGGAGGAGTCAAAGTGAGTAGTTATGACATGCAGCTTAACTCCCAGACTTTCTGCGAAATCATTTAAATACTTGGTGTCTGACTCGTATTTGATATTTTCCATTCTCACATGTAACGCTTCGACGGTGAAGTCTGGCTTCTTGATTCTCATCCTTTTGGCGAGTAATTCAAGAAGACAGAGAGAGTCTTTTCCACCGGATAATCCAACAAGGATTTTATCCCCGTCATCTATCAATGAATAATCTGTAAGTGCTTTACGAAAGCGACTTATGATTTTACGTTCCAGTTTCTCTTCTGGTGTTGGTATCGGCATTTTTTATTTCATGAAAACGAAATAGACAGCAGCAATAAGGCATATAAATGCTGCAAGATGATTCCAATGTAGCTCCTGTCCATGAAACATAATGTTTGCAATAATTGCAAATGTGACAAGTGAAATGCATTCCTGTATAACCTTCAACTGTATCAGGTTGAATGGCCCTCCATTACCATTGAATCCAATTCTGTTGGCCGGCACTTGACAGCAATACTCAAAGAATGCAATGGCCCATGAGAAAGTGATGACCCCAATAAGAGGCCAGTTGCTGCTCACTCCGCTCTGCTGTAATTTTAAATGCCCGTACCAAGCAAGTGTCATAAAGATATTGCTTAGTACGAGCAAAAGTATTGTGTAAACTCCGCTCACGGTTATTTACTCAGTTGTATATTCATGCTTGCAGCTGCCTTGCGGCCGTCTCCCATAGCTAGGATAACGGTTGCACCTCCACGCACGATGTCACCACCGGCATAGATCTCAGGACGTGCACTCTGCATGTTTTCATTGACTACGATTGTATTTTTTCTGCCCAATTGAAGTCCCTTGATTGATTTAGGAACGATTGGGTTAGGAGATACGCCTACTGCAACAATGGCCATGTCAATATCTAGTGTGACAGTCTTGCCTTCAATTGCGACAGGACTGCGGCGCCCGCTTTCATCAGGGGTGCCCAGTTCCATAACCTGAAGGATAGCCTGCTTGACTGCTCCCTTTTCATTGGCTATATATTCGATAGGGTTATGAAGGGTAAGGAATTCTATACCTTCTTCTTTTGCGTGCTTCACCTCCTCAAGACGTGCAGGCATCTCAGCCTCAGAACGGCGGTACACAAGAGTAACCTTTGCGCCAAGACGTTTTGCTGTGCGGCATGAGTCCATGGCTGTGTTGCCACCGCCAATGACAATGACACGGTGAGCTATATTAATAGGTGTGTCTGTTTCAGGGTTGGCTGCGTCCATAAGATTAACACGTGTCAGATACTCATTGCTTGACATTACATTGATTGAGTTCTCTCCGGGAATATCCATGAAACTTGGCAGACCTGCACCAGAACCGATAAATATTCCTTTGAAACCTTCATCCTCGAGTTCCTCAACGCTCACGGTCTTACCCACGATGCAGTCGGTGATGAATTTTACTCCCATTTCTTTAAGATTGTCTATTTCAACATCAACGATGCGATTAGGCAGACGGAATTCAGGAATACCATATTTTAGCACGCCTCCAATCTCATGAAGAGCCTCGAAGACAGTAACATCATAACCGAATTTTGCCATGTCGCCTGCGAAGCTGAGTCCTGCTGGGCCACTTCCTACGACAGCAACCTTGATTCCGTTTGCCGGTGCTAATTCGGGAACAGAAATATTGCCGCTCTCTCGTTCAAAGTCAGCAGCGAAACGCTCCAGATATCCAATGGCAACAGCCGGTTCATTCATCTTCAGATGAACACATTTGCTCTCACACTGCTTCTCCTGCGGACATACACGGCCGCAGACAGCAGGTAGGGCAGAGGTTGATTTCAGAACTTTAGCGGCAGCAAGAAACTGTCCACGTTCGATATTCTTGACGAACGATGGTATGTTAATATTTACAGGACATCCTTCCATACAAGATGGGTTGACACAGTCGAGACAGCGTTTTGCTTCTGTGATGGCCTGTTCCTTTGTGAGTCCTTGGTTGACTTCCTCTGTACGGGTAGTTGCACGATACACAGGATCCAGCTCCGGCATGTTGACACGTTTAATTGCAGTGCGTTCTTTCGCCTTTATTGATTTGCGAAGGGTTGTGCGCCATTCTGTATTGCGATCGACAAGCACGTCAATGGTGTCTACTACAGGAGTCTCATCCATCTGGATAACTGTCGACTCTGTCAATTTGTGGTCAGCATTGATTGATTTGATGTGTTCTTCCAGATGACACATGTCCTCTTTTTCTACATCTTTGAATGAGCCCATGCGTTTAAACATTTCGTCAAAGTCAACCTGATGTCCGTCAAATTCAGGACCGTCAACACAAACGAATTTTGTCTTTCCACCCACAGTCAATCGGCAAGCACCACACATTCCAGTGCCGTCCACCATGATTGTATTTAACGAAACATCAGTCGGAATCTCATATTTCTTTGTCAACAGACAACAGAATTTCATCATAATAGCAGGTCCGATGGCAAAGACCTTATCCACCTTCTCGCGTTTGATAACCTCCTCGATGCCAACAGTAACAACTCCTTTTTTCCCGTAAGAGCCGTCATCTGTCATGATGATTGTTTCGTCACTATTTGCGCGAACCTGATCTTCAAGGATTATAAGATCCTTGTTACGTCCGGCAAGTACTGATATGACACGATTACCCGCAGCCTTGAGAGCTTTTATGATTGGAAACATCGGAGCAACCCCAACACCACCTCCGGCACATACGACTGTACCGAATTTAGCAATGTGCGTCGGTTGTCCCAACGGACCGACAACATCAGTAATGTAGTCACCCTCATTGAGTAGACAAAGTCTTGTCGATGATAGTCCGACTTCTTGCACAACTAGTGTTATTGTGCCTTTCTGTATGTCGGCATCAGCGATTGTTAGAGGCATGCGTTCACCTTTTGAACCTACTCGTATGATAACGAAGTTGCCTGCCTTTCTGCTCTTGGCAATTAGAGGAGCCTCTACTTCGAAAAGGAAAACTTTTTCGGAGAATTGCTCCTTGTGGATAATCTTGTTCATCTCTTGGATTTATTATGTTTGTATGTTTGTTGTTATCTAGAAGTTTTTGTCGTCAAGAATTTCAAATCCGCAGTAAGGTACTAAAGCTTTAGGAACACGAATTCCTTCAGGAGTCTGGTTGTTCTCAATGATTGTGGCTACGATGCGTGGCAAGGCTAGGGCGGAGCCATTGAGCGTGTGGCAGAGTTCTGTTTTCTTGGTCTCGTTGTTTCGATAACGGCATTTCAGACGGTTTGCCTGATAGCTCTCAAAGTTGGATACAGAACTAACCTCTAACCAACGTTTTTGTGCCGCACTCCATACCTCGAAGTCATAGCATATAGAAGACGTGAATGACATGTCACCTCCGCAGAGACGGAGAATATGGTATGGGAGTTCGAGTTTCTGGCATAGTCCCTCAACATGATCAAGCATCTCTTTCAATGACTGATATGAATGCTTAGGTGTGTCGATGCGAACTAATTCCACTTTGTCAAACTGATGCAGACGGTTCAGACCGCGCACATCCTTGCCATAAGAGCCAGCCTCACGTCGGAAACAAGCTGAGTAGGCGCAACGTTTGATAGGAAGATCCTTTTCCTCAAGAATAACATCACGGAAAATATTTGTTACAGGAACCTCAGCAGTAGGAATCAGATAGAGATCATCCACCTCGCAGTGATACATCTGGCCTTCTTTGTCCGGGAGCTGACCGGTACCGTAGCCGGAATCCTGATTTACTACGAAAGGTGGCTGTATCTCAAGATATCCGCTCTTACGTGCTTCTTCGAGGAAGAATGCTTCGAGTGCGCGTTGTAGACGTGCCATCTTTCCGATATATACGGGAAATCCTGCTCCACTAATCTTAACACCCAGGTCAAAGTCAATCAGGTTGTATTTCTTGCATAAATCCCAGTGACACATCGCATCGGCGGACAGCTCTGGAATTTTTCCTCCTTCTTTGACTACTACATTGTCAGTGGCTGATCCACCTTCAGGTACGTCTTCGTTAGGAATGTTTGGGATGGTATATAATACAGATGTCATATCAGCCTGAGCTTTGTCCATCTGGTCTTCAATAACTTTGTTGTCTTCCTTGATCTTTGCAACTTCGGCTTTTATCTTTTCAGCCTCATCTTTTAGACCCTGCTTCATCAGACCGCCGATTTTGGCAGCCATTTGTTTCGTTTCTGAAAGGTTTTTGTCTAATTTCTGTTGAGCGGTTCGGCGTTGTTTGTCAAATTCCAACACCTTGTCGATGGCTTCTTTTGCACCCTTAAAATGTTTTTTTTCAAGGCCCTTAACCACGCGTTCAGTTTCCTCACTGATGAGTTTAAGTGTAAGCATATTATTTACGTTTTAATGATCATCAAATTTAGTTTGGGAATAGAAACTATTCCTATTGAAATTTATTCGATACAAAAGTACAAAAAAAAAATTAATACGAATAAAGTTTTTCAAGATATTGCGAATTGGTGTTTACTTTATGATGTTTTACATGGCTATATAACGCAGAAAATCCCATCTCTCAGAGAGAAATGGGATTTCTGTTGTTTGTTTGGAATAATTTAAATCTCTAGTTATGCTTCGGCATTTGGAATAACTGAAACGACGCTCTTGTCTCTGCGTCCTTTTTTGAAGTTAACCACACCGTCAACCAAAGCGAATAGGGTATCGTCTTTACCGATACCAACGCCGTTGCCCGGGTTATGTTTTGTGCCACGTTGGCGAACTATAATATTACCTGCGGAAATCTTCTGACCACCCCAGATCTTTACGCCTAATCTTTGTGAAGCTGATTCGCGGCCGTTCTTAGAACTACCTACACCTTTTTTATGTGCCATTTTCTTCTACTTTTAATTGTTAAGCGATTACTTGTTTGATCTCTACTTGTGTGAACTGCTGACGGTGACCGTTGCGTTTACGTTCATCTTTACGACGTTTCATGTGGAAAACGATGACCTTGTCACCTTTTACCAATGGTGAAACTACTTCACATACTACTTTTGCACCCTCTACTGTAGGGGTACCTACTTTGACAGAACCGTCGTTGTCTACGAGCAGTACCTTGTCAAATTCAACAGACTGGCCTTCTTCAACATCTTTAATGTGTTGAACGAACAATTTTTTGCCTTCTTCTGCCTTGAACTGTTGACCGTTAATTTCTACAATTACGTACATTATTTTATTTATTAAACGGGTTTTTTCGTAAGGCGGGGCAGCATCAGTACCCACTTGTTGAGCCTCCACGAACTAAATCGGTTGCAAAATTACAACTTTCTTTTGAATTTACAAAAAAAAAAGCGATATTTATGTATAAAAAATAAAGCGGCCGTCCTCACGGACGATCGCTCCTTATCTTCAATAGGTACTAGTTTTTTTAAGGTAAAAAGATTGTTTTCAGGATAACGATTGCAAAGATAAACATTTTTTTTAAACGACCAAAACATTTTTCAACAAAATTCCTGTTAAAAAACATGTGTGCCCGCACAGCGTATATTTTGCTTAATATTTAACGTTTATTTAGTATAATCATTGCTTTTCACTGTTTTTTTTATTAATTTTGCGGCGTAATATTTTAATATAATAACAATGAAAATGAAATTAACTATTCTTTGCACTTCATTTTTCTTATCTGCGGTTTGTTTAGCACAGTCACATAAGGAATTGACATTGAGCGATAATTGGCAATTCTCACATGATGGGTCACACTGGGAAAGCGTTCGCATTCCTCATGATTGGGCTATATCAGGTTCTTTTGATAAACAAATTGATATTCAACATGTAGCAATTAAAGAAAATGGTGAGGACATTAGAACAGAACACACAGGGCGTTCCGGATCACTTCCTTGGATAGGTAAGGGTGAATATAAGACAAAATTTATGATACCTGCAGATTGTTCTCATGCAGACTTATTATTTGACGGTGCAATGAGTGAGCCTGTCGTATATGTTAACGGAAAGGAAGCTGGCAGATGGGCATACGGATATAATGCTTTTCATATTGATATTACACCTTATATATTTAAGGATGGTAAAGAAAATGAATTACTTGTGAAGTTGACTAATTTAGAAGAGAGTTCCAGATGGTATCCGGGTGCAGGCATTTATCGTCCTGTAAAACTTCTAATGACTAGTGACGTTGCCTTGGATACGTGGGGAACCTGTGTACGTACGGTCAATGCTGATTCGTCTCAGGCTAATATTTGTGTAAATGCACAGTTGCGTAAGGGTTGTTCTTCATCTGCTACTAAGGCAACAATGTCCATACTTGACCATCATCATAAGATTTTATACAGTCAGACGTGCGGATTTGATGCTTCCGGTCATGCAACTGTTACATTTAATGTGCAGAATCCTCGTTTATGGTCACCCGAATCACCGGAACTTTACTTTGTAAATACTAAGGTGTATCATGATAATTTGTTATGTGATGAATCTCAGACACGTTTTGGCATTCGTACGATCTCTGTTTCTAAAGAGAAGGGATTCCAGTTAAATGGTGTTACTCGTAAACTTAAAGGTGTTTGCCTGCATCATGATCTAGGCCCACTAGGTGCTGCTGTCAATAAAGCTGCAATCATACGTCAAATAAAAATTCTAAAGGATATGGGGTGTGATGCTATTCGTACATCTCATAATATGCCTTCAACTATGCAGATGGATGTTTGTGACTCTTTGGGAATGATGGTCATGGCAGAATCCTTTGACTCATGGATCGACCGTAAAGTTAAGAACGGTTACAACCGTTTCTTTAAGGAGTGGAGTGACAGCGATGTTACAAATCTAATCCTTAATCATCGCAACCATCCTTCGATCGTGATGTGGAGTATGGGAAATGAAATCAATGAACAATGGAAACCCGCCGGTGTGGAAATCCTCAAACGTCTGATGGCATTATGCCATCGTTTAGATCCGACTCGTCCTGTAACAATGGGAATGAATCAGCCTGATGGAGCTATCAAGTGTGGTTTTGCCCAGACTTTGGATGTTCCCGGATTTAATTATCACACGGGTCGTTATGTTCCGGATATTGACCAACTCCCTCAAGGGTTCATTCTCGGATCGGAGACGGCGTCTACTGTCAGCAGTCGAGGTGTTTATAAATTTCCTGTAGTGAAAGGACATGATCTTCATTATCCTGATGGACAATGCAGCGGATACGACACTGAATATTGTTCATGGAGTAATGTTCCAGAGGATGATTGGGTGTTGCAGGATGATAAACCTTGGGTAATTGGTGAGTTTGTCTGGACAGGCTTTGATTATCTTGGAGAACCTACTCCTTACGACTCTTATTGGCCGTCTAGAAGCAGTTATTTCGGTATCTGCGATCTTGCCGGACTTCCTAAAGACAGATATTATCTGTATCGTAGCCGTTGGAATACCACGGATAATACAATACATCTTTTACCTCATTGGACATGGAAAGATCGTAAGGGTGAGGTCACACCAGTGTATTGTTATACAAATTATCCTACTGCTGAACTCTTTGTCAATGGTAAGAGTCAGGGTAGGATATCTAAAGATATCAATTCGAAAGATGACCGTTATCGTCTTAAATGGAATCATGTGATTTATCAGCCTGGTGAGATTAAGGTGGTGGTTTATGATAAAGATGGTCAAAAAATGGGTGAGAAGAGTATCCGCACAGCGGGAAAGGCTGCAAAACTTGAATTGTCGTCGGATCGTAAGTCGATCTCTGCAGACGGTGATGATATGGTATTTATCACAGTCAGGGTCAAGGATAAGGATGGAAATCTGTGTCCGGATGCAGATAATGAACTACAGTTTAATGTTTCCGGTGCTGGGGTATATCAGGCGGCATGCAACGGTGATGCGACATCTCTTGAACCTTTCACACAACCTCAGATGAAAACTTTCCACGGTGAATTGGTTGTTGTTGTCCGCAGTACTAAACAGGCTGGCGATATGAAGATATCCATAAAAGACCTTAAAAATAAGCATTTAAGTGGTGTGATTATTGTCAAGTCAATTAAATAGTGTAATTTTGCCACTTAATAAAATTATACTATTACTAATAATACCATTTCTAAATGAAAACAAAATCTTTTATCTTAACTATCTTATTATTAGCGGCCACACCGTTATGTGCACAGGTAACACTTGACATTGATGCGGCAAAGAAGAACATTGCGGTCAGCCCTGCACTGAATGGAATTTTCTTTGAGGATATTAACCACGCAGCTGACGGCGGACTTTATGCAGAATTGATCAGAAACCGTTCTTTTGAGGATCATGTAAACAATCCCGAAGAATGGCGAATTTTTGAGACGACAGGAGCAACGGCTTCTATGTCGCTTGTCACTAAGAATCTGTTAAATGCGAAACAGGGGCATGCTCTGGAGGTAAAACTCAATGCGACTCCAAAATTAGAAGCGGGTGTCGTCAATGATGGCTTCTGGGGTATCAATGCTGTTCAGGGTCGTACCTATTCTTTAACTTTTTGGGCAAAAGGTAGTTACAAAGGCTCGATGAAGGCTGTTATCATGAGCGTAGACGGAAGCGTGAGGTATGCAGAATCTATAGTTGCGGGTAAGATTTCCGGGAAATGGCAGAAATTCACAGCACAGTTGACTTCTAGAGGTAATGATGTTAAAGCATGTTTCGCATTACTTGGAAATGCAAAGGGTACTATATGTCTTGATGTGGTGTCACTTTTTCCACCTACATTTATGAATCATCCTAACGGTTGTCGCCCGGAACTGGCACAGTTGTTATATAATATTCATCCAAAGTTTATGCGTTTCCCTGGCGGATGTTTTGTGGAAGGACAGGATTCACCTGAGAACTCATTCCGTTGGGAACGCACAGTTGGACCTATTGAGGAACGACCGGGTCATATAAACCGTAACTGGGGGTATCGCACAAGTGACGGAATGGGATTTCATGAATTCTTACAGTTGTCTGAGGATATCAGTGCTAAACCTTTATATGTTGTAAATGTTGGTCTATGGCACGGTGGTTTAACACCTATGGACAGTATTCAACCATGGATAGATGAGTGCATGCAGGCATTGGAATATGCAAATGGTGATATCACGACAAAGTATGGAAAGATGCGTGCGGAAAATGGTCATCCCGCACCTTTTAATATAGAGTATCTTGAGATTGGAAATGAGAATAATCAGCCGGAAGCCAGTCAGCAGAGCGACCATTATTATGACCGTTATATGAAGTTTAGTGAGGCTGTCCTTGCTAAATATCCGAAGATGCATCTGATTGGAAATGTCGCAGCATGGGGCACTGATGAGCCAAAGTGGAACAGTAAAGCTCCCGTAGAACTGCTGGATGAACATTATTATCGCAATCCGGCATGGTTTGCTGATAATTTTCATAAGTATGATTTTTATGATCGTGACTCTCATAAAATTTATTGTGGTGAATATGCCGTCACATCTGGTTTCGGAAAGACGGGAAACCTTAATGCCGCACTTGGTGAGGCTGTCTATATGATGGGCATGGAGAACAACTCTGATGTCGTCCTGATGAACAGTTATGCTCCTATCTTCGTTAATGAGAATAATATAGCTTGGCAACCTGATATGATTCGCTATAATTCAGCACAGGTGATGTGTACACCATCTTATTACACTCAAAGACTTATGGCTGAGAATATAGGTGATTATGTACTCAAGGTCAACCAATCTAATCCATATAAAGATGAACCGGTAGTTGAGGTTGTACCGAAGTCGTTAAAGGTGGGTGTCAGTACATGGGCCACTCAGGCTTCATTTGATGATGCTTCAGTTAATTTCGGTTCGCAACAGGTTACTGATGACTGTTCTTCTCTTACAAAATGGGATTGTAAAGGTGGTGACTGGAAAATCTCAGGTAATGCTCTCACAAAGACTTCTTTTGATGAAGGTGGTCTTGAGCTGTTAAAATCGGAGGTGAGTGGGACTAAATATTCATATAAGGTGCGTGCACGTAAGGATTCTGGAAATGAAGGTTTCCTTGTGGTTTTCAATTATGTGGATCAGAATAATTACTGTTGGTTTAATGTCGGTGGTTGGGGAAACACGCAACATGCCGTAGAGCAGACCATAGATGGAGGCTGTACTACAATTGCCACAAAAGATGGTAAAATAGAATCTGGACGTTGGTATGAGGCCCGTGTCGATGTTGATGGTGACAGTGTAAAATGTTACCTTGACAATAAGTTAATCATTAGTACAAAATTGAAAAAAGCCCAAGCTGGTGTTTTCTCTAATGCGACTATCAATGATAAAACAGGTGAGATCTTTGTAAAAGTAGTCAATACAGGTCATAGCGCAACAACTGCAAAATTGAATTTAACTAACATGACCGTTAAGTCTGCAAATGTCATCAGATTAACATCAGCAAACGGTACTGACGAGAATACCATGAATAACCCAACAAAGGTTTATCCGACAGAAGAAGTATTGTCTCCTTCAGGTAATCAGGTAACTGTTGATATTCCAGGATTCTCTCTAAATATCATCAAGCTTAAAAAGTAAGCCACACCTAATTTAAATATATCAGGTGCGTCAAAACAGGTTTACTGCGATGGCGCACCTGATTCTTTTTGGGGAAAGTCGGTGGTATCTTTCTTGACTTAATTTAGATATTTTATTTTTTCTACCGCAATATCACTAATTTGGTCTTAAATTGCACATTGTTAGAGACTTAATGCCCTAAAAACGAGTGATATTGCCCTTTTGAAACATCACTCCAAACATCACTTTTGCGTTTTTCCCCAGTCTTCAGACACATTTCGACAGTGTTGTACCACAGCTGAAAGGGCATAATATCTCGCTGAATGAGCAGTGAAAGAATCGTAGATGACCTGCTGTATTGTAAAACCTTATCTGAAGATTAGTAAATCAACTTATTTTACTAAGTAAAATAAGTTATTTTAGGGGGTAAATTAAGTTGATTTACTAAGTAAAATAAGTTGATTTACTTTTTAAAAAAATAGCTTTCAAAATGCGGCAGAATAGCGGTTAAAGTGTTCTGAATAAGCCGAAAGTGATCTTTGGAGTGATGTTTCAAAAGGGCAATATCACTCGTTTTTAGGGCATTAAGTCTCTAACAATGTGCAATTTAAGACAAAAGTGGTGATATTTTGATAGAAAAACTAAAATATCTAGGTTAATTACCAATATAAGTTGTCTTGAATAATTTCTTTCTTAACCCACATTGCGCCGTCTCAATTCCCCTTCGTTAAATAATTCAAACATAATTGCATAAATCAGACTCTTTCCATCCTTTTCAGGTTGTTTTTTAGTGAAAGATTGCAAAATTCAATGGTGCATTTCTCCAAAACCCCTTTTGTGTGGCACCTACGGTGCGATGTTATCCCGAAAAATCTCATTACCTTTGCCAGCGAAATGTATATAAAGGCTCAAAAGAAATGGAGAAAAAGTGAAGACGGCAGCGTAATGGTGCCATACACTTATTACCGGCTGTGCGAATCGTACCGCGGAGAAAATGGGCATACTCAGCAGCGAATGGTCTTTGGTCTTGGTGAACTGAAGACTTTGCACGACGATAGCGAACGCAAGGAATTAGCCCGGCTTCTTGATGGTATGATTGGCCGTGGCCAATACCTTATGAGTGAACGTCAGGATGTTTATGAGCTGGCACTATCCATTTATTCTTCATATAAAGACGATCGCCGGAAGGATAAACTTCGTATGGCCGAAGACAGTCGCCTAAAGGAAGAATCCCGACGTAAGGCAGAGGAACTCAAACGTGAGCTGGTGACCATTAACTGGAAAAGCATGAGCGCCGGTATGCCGCGCAGCATTGGTGCAGAACATATCTGCTTTGATATGTTACGGAGACTCGGCATCGACCGTTTCCTGTTATCATTGGGATGGAGCCGCCTTCAGTGTGACATAGCATGCATGCAAATCGTTGCGCGTGCCATCTATCCTTGTTCTGAGCTCCGGACAGTCAGCTATCTTCGCGAGAACTCCGCCCTATGTGAGATGTTTGGTATAGACCACAGGCGGGTCACCAAGGATATGCTTTACAAGAGTTCACGAGATCTGTATGGCATACACCGTAAGATGGAGGACTACCTCCACAAACAGGCTTGTTCGATGTTTGAGATAGAAGAGAAGATACTTCTGTTTGACATCACCAACATGTATGCAGAGGGTGTCTACGGATCATCACAGATCTTTCAGTACGGACGTTCCAAAGAAAGACGGAATGATTTGAAGGTGGTTGTTCTGGCAGCCGTTGTCAACACGGACGGATTGCTCGTGAGAACAGAAATCTTTGAGGGGAACCGTCAGGATGTCACCACATTGGAGGAAATGATAGGCTCATTGGAGCAGGGGCTCAATCCCGGCAGACGCGTCATTGTCATGGATGCCGGATTTTCCAGTAAAAGCAATCTGTTGTGGCTGAAAAACAACAATTATGATTATATCACAGTCATGCGCTCTTCCGGTATTCATTACACACCTTTAGGTGAGGTTACTGAGATGAGAGATAATAAGGATCAGCACATCAGACTTCAAAGTGTCAAAGTGGAAAAACTGACCGACAACGTTCTGATGGTTGACAGCGATGCAAAAGCCCTCAAAGAGGACAGCATGCACAAAAAAGCTTCAGCCCGCTATGAACAGGGGCTTGAAGCTATACATTCAGGCATTCAGGGAAAGGGGATCAAGAACCGTGACAAGGTTAACAACAGACTGGGAAGGCTTAATGCCAGGTATCCGGGTCTGGAGCGTCTTTATCAGATTTCATTTACCTACGACGAGAAGAATAAGACCGAATCCATGTCCTGGAACCGCAACGAAGAGTTGGAGCAGGAAGAAGAAACTTTTCACGGAAAATACTTTCTCCAGACATCGTTGGACGAAAAGGATACAAAAAATATCTGGTCGTTTTATAATGTAATCAGAACTGTTGAAGAAACATTCAAAACATTAAAGACGGACCTCGACATACGCCCCATTTATCACAAGAGCGATGAGGGAGCCAAGGCACATCTGAACCTTGCCGTACTTGCTTATTGGATTGTATCTACGGTGAGATACCGATTAAGAAAAGCCGGTGTAACCATCCGGTGGGAAGAACTGCTGAGAATTATGAGCACACAGGTACGTGTAACAATGAGTGCCCAAAAAAGCAATGGTAATACGCTGAGTATACGTAGAAGTACAGAACCGGAAGACAAGTTGGCTAAGATATATGATATTTTGGAGATGCCACACAAACCGGTCTGCTCTGCAAAATTTGTGTGGCACCTAAAACTACCTCCGAAAAATAATGATGGTTGACAATCAGTAATTTAGATTAATTATAGCTGCAATGTGGGTTAAATTGATATTGAACGTCAATCAAGATATTTATTGTTTAAGACATTCAAATGCCATCGCTTTAATTCTCTTGACTTCTAATGATTTTATTTTTATCGGTTTATGAATAATCACTTGGGCAATAGAATCAGCATGAACTGTGTCGCATAACATCTGATAACTATGCAACATCCCACTAAGTGGAGCGAAGCGGACAGGACACATGTTGAAAGCTGTGCGATAATGATACAGAGCAATTTGTAGATTCTTCTGATACAAACAAATGTCCCCAGTTAATAACTCTAGGTCATAATCGCTCATATTAGCAGCACATTCGCGACTTTTCTTATAAGCAAAATTAAATTGCTCTGTGGTGAGTAGCTCATAAGAATAATTGTAAAGAAAAAAACTTTGACGATAATAAACGAGCCAAAGATATGGTGGCTTATGAAATAGAGAATCCAATTGCTCATAACGTTCTAATGAATGATGATGTTTATGATGTGTGGCATAAAAATTGGCAGAACTCATTAATGTATCAATACGGAAGAAGATGATAAGGACTAATAAAATAGATACACCTGAAATTAAACAAAGGCTTCGGATTCCGAATTTCTCGATAATCTTTCTAAAAATATAACTGGACTTCCATAAACTGGTAAAAAACAAACTAAACAATATAAACAAAGGTAAAGGTTCGTTAAACGGATATGAAAAGATACATGAGATTATCATGGCACTTTGTATTTCAATGATTGCGGTAGATTGTCTGAAAACGAAAATAGGAACGACTAATAGGCATAGCAACGATATAGGTCCTATTAGTCCAAAATCCAACCATAAAAATAAAAACTCATTGAGCGGATGCTTAACTTCATCCGCTAACATTATTTCAAGACACTTGGGATGTTGGGCTAGGTATGATGCTTGTTGCTTCATGTATTCCCGTTGAAAACCACTGATTCCATAACCTACAATTGGATGCTTTGCTATAAGTGTCCAAGTTTGCTCTAAAACAAATAATCGTCCTTGTGTTGATTTAGTCTTTTGTAAAGAAACAATTAAACTTGTTACAGCAAGTAAAAAAAATAAACATGCCCATTTATGGATGTTTTTTTGGCGTGAATGACGAAAAAAAATAATAATAAACATTAAAGCCAATGAAACCAAACCTGTACGTGATTTTGATAATAAAACAAGTATTATAGTTAATAATGTCATCAAGACACAATACACTAATGTGCACATATTCCATTTGTACTTCTTCCAAAACTCACTTCGGATATCCAAGTCTATTCCGATTAACGCAACGGGCAATAAAACACAAACTGTTGTTGACAGACCACATGGGTTGTCGAATGTACCACAAACACCAATATTTAAGATATATGTTCCATTATGGAGAACTTGACAGACAATCCAAATACATTCAAAGAAAATACCTATTGATGCAGCAACTGAGATGTTTCTTCTCAGGGCAGTACTCATTGGATTCCTGTTGATTGTCGGTTTTTTGATTGCATAAAATACAAAAAATAAACATATCACTATTTCGCTGGCATACCATTTCGGTAGAATATTTTTATCCCAACATACACTTACAGGAGGTAATAAACAACCTATAATAGTAAGTATGAAAAATAAAATGATTGTCCGCAATGAAGCCTAACTTTTTATTATGTGTTTATTATACAATCTGTGTTCAAAGTCAGGAGAATAGCTAGCCGAGGCAATTAACAGCCTATCAAACTGATGTTCACCAAAATACTTGCGGTTGAATTTGTAGCAGAACTCATTCAGATATTCCTGGAGAAATTCAGGTTTAATTCCGTGATATATATCTGTTAGAAGCGACTTGGCATTACTGATTGCCAGATGAACCCAAGGTAGGATTTTGCCAATATCTTCAGGATTAACGACTCTTCCTACATATTCGTTGAACAATTTCGGGAAATGCACATGCGATGTTGTTGCATCACCGGTTACCTTGGATTCCCTGTCGATGCTCTTACTTGCCGGGGGATCTATGGTCTGGGATTTTAAATTCGGTGTGACAATCATTTTTATGTGTCCGACTTTCTTAGGCTTTTTGGGGTTTTTGGGTTCTTTCTCTTCAACACTCTCGGCCATTACGAGGACTTTTGTCTTGGCCTGACTCCCTGCGCCGGCTTTAAGTTTTTCTCCTTTCTTGCCATCAGGTATTTCCGTAGAGAAGAAGCCTTCGTCTATCTCCACATTGCCCATCAGAGTATATTTGCCGTCACATTTACCCATAACGTCACGAAGTTTGTGGAGCATTTCCCATATGGGCTGGTAACGTTTGTGACCGAGCTGTTTCTGCAACTCCAGAGCCGAAAACGTATGCTTAGTCGAAGTCAACAGGTGCATTGCAGTAAACCAGTAACGGAATGGCAGTTTGGAGTTTTCCATCACCGTGCCTTTGCGGATACTTTCGCGATGGTGGCAATCCTTGCACTCATAACAAAGTTTGTCTGATTTCCAATAACGGGCCTTACAACCACAGATAGGGCATGTCCAAGGTTCTTTGTCTTTCACTTCTTTTATCTTGGCTATGCAACTGCCTTCATCCGGATATATTTTCTCAAATTCTAATAGTTTCATATCAATTGTTTTTTCGGCAGCAAAGATACTGAATTTTGACGAAACTGCCAACAATCTATAGGATTAATTGCGGACAATCATAAAAAATAACATTGTCATATTGCACTTCAAATCACCAGTCTACAAAATCCTTTTGCGTCATTTTCAGCAGACTTTGGAGTACAGGAAGGGTGATGAGTTTATTCTTCATAGCAATAATCTTCCGGTAAAGATTAGTTTTGTTTGGACTCTGTAGAGGATTATTCTCAAAATAGGTTAAGTAAATATACAAAATGAATGACTGCTCAAAAATGGCATCAGATTCAATGGATTTATGTCTGAAAAAGCTGAGTAGACTAACAAAAGTGCTATCCATTGTCGAATAATAATCAACGTTTTCTCCATTCTCACCTAGATTAGGGAACCTACCTCCCATTGTTGGGTCTGAATAAAACTTGTTAAACAATGTCGAAGAAATCAGATTTCTAAAAAATATATGGTTATTCGACGCCGTCATAAAGGTATTATCATAAGCACGTATGCGTGAAAGAACGTTATAGCATGGGTGCATTCCTATTTGAATCATTGTGTCTCTAACGTCGTCTGTAACTATACCTCTATTCCGTTTTAGCATTTCTGAAGACCTTTTTCGGAGCATATCATTCAAGGTATAAATGACATCAAGGACTCCGCTTATACTGGTTTCTGTCCGGAGCTGCTGTGTCTCGATTTTGTTAAGAGAATACTTATTTGCTATATATAGAGCCAGAGAATCCATGTTGTCAATATGTCTATTGATGGAATCCATTGCCCAACTTGCATCAAGATTTCCCGAACTCATGTAACGAATGCCGGGATATACGAAAGAGGGTGTATGATTCAATAAATTACAAAAATCCACTTTCTCACTTTGATACTCCACATGCTGGGTAAACCTATCCAAATCACAGATGCGGAGTCGCAAATTGTCTCCAGGGTATAGCATAACGGGAATAATACGAATCATGCTATCTGGAAAGTTGGCCCTTATTATTATTTTTTCTATGCTTGGGCCAATAACGGGAATGCGTGCATTGAAAAATCCCGAAGAGTCAACATTGATTTTTATATTTTTATATTTATTGTTTGCTGTGATAAAGTAATTCTTCATTTGTTCAATCTGTAGTGTTACTTTCCCTCTCTTTAGAATATCTGGAGAGTCAAAGTGTCCTGTCAACGTAAGCGAATCATCTATAAATATTGAATCAGGAAAAGTTTTTGCAACAAATTCTGACATCTTTACTGTATCAATTATATTGTTGGTTACAAATGGAGTCCCTGATTCTCTTATACAATAGAGTTCACGATGCAAATTGTTGTAATAATCCTCTATCATATCAAATCTTTTGGTATTAGATGGTAGTGGGTCGAAAGAAATTTGGAATCTTATCTTTCCTTTCTTTCCATAGTGTATAGGCTTATCGGAAACAATGTTCTTTGAACTTAACATTTTATGGCGTTTACCTTCTTCGTCCACCAGATAAGTGGGCGAAGAAATATGGATACAGGACGAGGGGGCGCCTTCAGAATAGAAATACAGAGTGGTTGTTTTCTTGTTAGTCTTCACACGTTCTATTTTAATATCGGAATTTCCTTCCATTGTAAAATAGACCGGGTGTTTAAACTTTATCTGTTGTTTGCCTTGTAATAATGTATTTTGAGTAGAAAATAATAAAGACAGACAAATTAAAATGCTATTTTTCATTTTTTCAATTATTGTGGTATTGCTGGTTCCATTACGGTTTGAGTTGCTTTACTGCATTGTCCAGATATATATCTAACATGTTTATCGCCCTTATATATATCAAAACCAAAAGTGAAAAAAGCCTGTTGATTATTTACATCCGATGTCAAAATCATAAAGTTTTTTATTATGTAGCTCGATGACAGATTAGTAATTGGATGGGATATAGTTAGTCTTGTCATTCCATAGCGGCCTTTAGGCCATGAATAACTAAAATTGATTGTGATGGAATCTTCTGGATAACTACAAGTCTCCTCTGCTTGACCTCCTAAAATAACTTCTTGCATTAGAGGAGTTTCCATACTTTTAACTTGAATTTTCTTTGCTAATGAGAGTGTTTCTGATTCTCCCCATTCATCGTTGATGTCAGAATTTTGATCACAAGAAGTTAATACAATACATTGTAAAACAGTGAATGCTGCAAAAATACAGCGAATAATCTTTTTCATGATTTTTAATTTTAAATTAATTATTTTAGTTACCAAAAAATTTGTTTCGAATCCGTATATTCAAAAATTCGTTCATCTATGCCTCGGGATAGGTCTTTTAACTCTAACAACGCATTCTTTGGAACTTCGTAAGTTAGAGAATCTGATGTGGCTCGCTGGATTCCAATTTTTTTCCATATTCCATATTCTAGATAGTACAGCTCGTAAACATCATCTTTACGGATAAAGTTGTCACGATTGCGAGGCGTAAAAACAATTTTTCCTATCTTTTGTGCTTTGCCTAGATCAAGTCCGACCCATCCTCCATCTGGCTTATCGTAAGTGTAAGATGTATATGGATCTCCATCAAAAACATTTCGGTAGGAATGATCTTCCGTTAGACCATCTTCTGGTCCGATGATTTCTCCATTCAGTGCTGTTTCTTGGTCGGACGCATAAAATGCAATTTCAGAAACATTGCAATAACCGTTAACTGGACCTTTATATCTAACATATCGATATACATTGTCGGTATGTATAGGACAAACATTGAATAGCCGAATTGGCTTTTCTTTTATAACGAAGAGTGTATCGGCATTACTGAAATCAGAATGATTACTCCCTTCAAATATTCCATTCACCATTCTTGTTATAAAAGGTTCAATGAAAAGGTTAAATTTATGAAGCAGTGTGATAGTCCGTATTTCTTTGCTGGGTGAGAAAAAATGTGTTATATTTTTCTTTCGTTCAAGCAAAAAAGGCTCCGTCAAAGGTTTCATGTTTTCTCCGTTGTATGTGGCTAAAGTATAGACCACGCCTCCTTCAGCGTCTTTAATATTCACGGAATCGTTTCGAATATGTCCATAATCAACAGGAATCCAATTCAAACGACTGGACAGACATAAATATATCAATTCATTGTCGGCGTAAGAACGTATAAACTTATTACGAGGAATATGTATTCCCCAATCTTGATTTCCTGCATAATGGGCTGTAACATCTACCATTAAAGGATAAGAAAAGGATGGATGTACTTTATCTTGGGGTATTCCAAAATCTTTAGCCATTGCCTCATTAAGAGAGAAAGTCATGCGCCAAACTTTTCCTTTTGGATTCCAATAGGTTGTGGGCGATTCTAACAAATGTTTTGTATAAAGAAGTGAGAAAAACCATTCTTTTCCCGAACCGTCAATTGTTGTATTCCAATAATGTGGTACATTATTATCACCTCGCATTAACATCATATCTATAGTACAAGGAAGGCCAAGAGCTCGAAATACATATACGGTCATAACTGTAAGATCAAGGCAGCTGCCCACATGCCAATTAACAATGTTAGGGCCCGGATAAATATTTGTTGAAATTTCCTCTGTGAACCGTGACGGTTGAGAAACAAGTGTGTCAAGAACCATCTGAGCTGCGTATTTTATATCTCTAGCTTTTGGGTCACGTTTTAATTTATCAAATAATGGTTTGTATTGATGAAAAACATTTTCACGCCAATATGTTAATTCTTCGTTTCCAATACGATATGGTAGCACATATTCACAAAAAGTATCGAATGTGATTGAGCTTTTCCAAGGGCATTCATTCCATATTTTAAATGCAAATTCTATATTATTTTTCAGTAGTTGAGAATTAATTTTTACATCACTTATTATATTAAGATCATTTGTATTCCAGTTCCCATATAGATGTTTCACAGAGTCTTTAACTTGAGTAGGATTTAATCGCTTGTCGGAACTATATATTTCATACATCTTATAAATAGAATTTAGGGCTTTACCTTCGGCTCCACCATGAAAAACAAGGTTGTCTATCAGAAATAGAGCCGCTTTCTGTTTTAATGGTTCATTACGATATCCTTCAACTAAAATCTTTAGGCCTGGATTCAACTTCATTATTGTTTCGCGCCTTGGCCGAATTTCGGCAAAGCAGGTTTGATTAAGTAAAACCCATATTAATATAAAGTTAAAAATGTTTATGATTAAATGCTTCATTTGTATTATTTTTTGGCAAAATTAGTTTTTTATTTTTAAAATACGATATATTTTCGTCTCAGAAACATATTAATATGTCTCAATTTTGTCTATTAAAGTATCTTCAAAATATTTTTCTTTTAATTCCGCGACTTTTTAGATGATTTTTGTTTTGAGTGCAATTTTAACTTGTTTATAAAAAACCATACAAGATACAATGACAAATGAATGAAAATAAGTATAAAATTCTCCACCCATGTAATGGGGAAGTTCTTTAATCCATCAAAAGTCCGTTGTTCACTCTAACCCACATTGAGCATACAATCGGATGTAACCCCATCATTTTCAGCTGTCAAATTTTTCTGGTGGAGCCTTTGGGTGCACTACAGATTTTAGCTTTACCATCGAACCTGCTTTGAGGCCGAGAGCATTGTATATCAGCGAATGGTCTTTGGTCTTGGTGAACTGAAAACTTTGCACGACGATAGCGAACGCAAGGAATTAGCCCGGCTTCTTGATGGTATGATTGGCCGTGGCCAATACCTTATGAGTGAACGTCAGGATGTTTATGAGCTGGCACTATCCATTTATTCTTCAT